>Ga0207952_1000915_pt1 | contig 16353 bp, 20 predicted proteins | sample SubbioR12Aug_8Ca_FD_184831 | JGI IMG/M metagenome (GOLD analysis project Ga0207952, IMG submission 184831) | Serpentinite rock and fluid subsurface biosphere microbial communities from McLaughlin Reserve, California, USA - CR12Aug_8Ca (SPAdes) | ecosystem: Environmental > Terrestrial > Deep...
ATTGGCGCCGTGTTCTTCTGCCAGTTATGAATTGCTGCATCCCAGCTTGCTTGCGGCAAACCAAAATTAGAAGGAATAGACCCACCAGAAAGAACCTGACCAAGTGATGATAACGCCTGGTTCTGGGCTGCCCGTTGCGCGTCTGAATAGACGTTCAGGTTTTGCCCGGTACGTGCCGTATTCGCTGATTCGTTTTGCAGCGATACGTCTTGCGTGGTCTGCGTGGTGTTAAAAGGAATCGCGCCTGTCGCCTGAGAATAAATATCAACTGCCATGCGCCCTCCTATAAATCACTCAAAACTAACCACGCAACACTGTTTGCTATAAACGTTGGGTTATGTTTGACGTTGATAATCCAACACTGTTTATTGGTTAAAGTATACGATGCCGCCGCCGCGCCAATGTCACCATCAGCCGCGCATATCATATTTGCTGCATCTGATTGTAGAACTAAATCGCTAAACACCCCGGCTGGTTGTATATACCGGCTAAATAACATCATCTCACCACCACCATAACCCCCGTTTGCAAAGGTAGCGGTAACCATACCCCCTGTCACGTCAACCATAAAGAAAGAATCAGAATTAGCCGGCGCAAAATCCGCATTTCTAAGGTCAGTGTTTAATGTAAATAGCGCCGCTGTCCCTGGTCCAGTTCCGTTTGCTGCCGCCGTTATACGCCCTTGTGCGTCTATATCAACTGTAGGGTTTGTATACGTCCCGGCAACAACGGCGGTATTCGCCAGATTGAAAGTTCTATCGGCTGTTAAATCACCCCCACCCGATAAGCCTGTTCCCGCTGTCAAATTTCTAGTTTCTGGTGGCGGTGTTACCCCACCTGTTGCTAAAGTTATTCGCCCTTGCTGGTCAACATCAATGCTTACGTATGGATATGAACCCGGTACGACCGCCGTATCTGCGAGATTGAAAGTTCTATCTGCGCTTAAGTCACCGCCACCAGTTAAACCGGTTCCGGCAGTTAGCAGGCGCGTAGCTGGTACTAAGGTAGCAATCTGCGCATCAATATACGGACCAAGACTGGTGTTTACGTAAGTTGAAATCGACGCAAAATCCTGGTTAACCGGCACTGGTTCGATAACCGTGTCAACCACAAATACATTCGGCACACCTGAGTATACTGGGAAAGCCATTATGCAACATGCCTCCGACCACCAGGAAGATATAAAATCAATATGTTCAACGGTTCAAAATGCTCCGCCGAATCAGTAGTTAGTGTTATTTGAATATCGCTTCCTTGCAGTTTCGAACGCGTTCCGTTCAACTCGTTCACAAAGATGCGTTTCTTCTGTTCCAAAGCTGGGAACTGCGAAGACGCACTTCCACCCCATATCGAACTACCCCAAATACCGCTACCCCATAAAGCTGCAACTGACGCACCACCTAAGTTATCAAACGTCATTTGTGAAATAGGACCGCGACCTTGCAGTACGCGCAGGTTTGCCAGCACGCGCCCGTTATCTGTGCGGAAACGCAGGTACAACCATTTGAATATGTTGTTGATTGCTTTTCCAATGCGGATAGTTCCCGATGTCCAGAAAGGTGTAATCGGCGCCCCACCGTCAAACATCCCGGCGTTCTGCTGCACAAGTCTGGGGTTTTCCTGGTCGGTCACATAAAGAATCGGCGTGCCGTTTATGTCGATGGCTTCTGCCCAATAACCAGAAACCCAGCGCGTAAACTTCATCCAACATTTGCGCATCCAGTCGTAACAATAGAAACGCCCGCCACCACAATCAAGAATATAATGGTGGTCGCGGTCATTTCGTGCTGACGTAAAGATGCCGGTCGGAGCAAGTTGAAGACGACCAAGAAGGTATTCATCCAGTTCTTTACTGATTTTGTCAGTCACGATATCCTCAGTCGCCAAGCCATTAGTCGCATAAACCCTGCGGTCAGTACCTAAAAAACAAACCATCGCCGCGCCCGATTGGATTGGTATGTATTTCGCAGTCGCGCCATCCAACACACCCGCCGTACAATTCAGAGCAATTGCTTGAATAGTTCCAGGCGTCAACGCACCTTTCAAAATGTACACACCATGTTCCGCCAACCCAGTGAATACCGCATCATAAGGCGAGTCGCCACTGTCAGGCGTAACCGACATGAACACAAAGCAATTAATCGCGCCACCTTGTCCTTCACCAACACGCACGATATTGGTTCCGATGATTGTTTGTGGTGCAAATACATTCGTCCAGATGGCGGTATCATGCGCGTATAAAGGCGTGTTGTCGTACTTCAAATCACCAAGAAGAAGCTGCCCGGTACGCGCAATCATCACCTTACACGCTGGGGTTGGGATGGTTCCAGGTGAACCATCGGAAACCACAAGAGGCGCATCAGCGGGGTTAGTCGGCGGGTCATACATGCGTATCCCAGAAAAACCCATACCGTCATCAACAATAGTTTCGCCATCAGAAAAGTAAAGTATGCGCGCCAGGTCAGCGTGACAGACACGAAGACCGGCTTGGTATGCGTTTGCCCGAACCAGCGTTGCGACAAACGTTATGGTATCAACATCAAAGAAATCACCATCTGCCCAAACAACCAGATGCAAGTTGCCATCCGAATCGTAGAAAGTGGCGATGCCATCTGCCACGCCCGCAAGCAGTGAATTTAGAATAGAAAACCCACGACGACCCAACATCGCCCCTGGTTGAAACACTACGTTTTCAGTGTTTCGGCAACCACCCAGCGGAATATCATTCGGGTCTAAGTCACTCAACAACCCCGGCGTGAAATCGGAAATTTCCAATTCATCAAGCGCCAGGTCAGCTTCCACTTTCAGTGATTTAGGTTGTGCCATTAGTACGCAAATCCTATTTCATAGTAGTCATCGTTTCGTTCTTCATCGTCATCACGCAGGCGCACAGTAGGAAAGCGCGTTTCCTGCCCCTGGTTCATCATCTTGGCACGGCAACCCTCAACTGCCGAATTGAATTTCTCAAGATACAAATTAGCAGTCGCATACATTTCATCAGATGAATGCGCCAGATACGCCGCATAGTCAATAACGCCCCTGGAAAACTCAAACGGGATGATGCAGGAATCGGCGTCATTGCGCATCCAGAAATGCGAGGCATAGTAGCAGACCGTCACAACAAACGACGATGACGGTTTGGGATGCAACCCAAGCATCCTGCGTGCTTGTTTGTTTGAAGCATCTAACTCCGATACTGTAATCGCTTCTGAGTTAGATTCTATGCGCTTGCGCGTGAGCGCCCGCACGTAGAACCTATCCGGGATACCAACAAAATTGGAGTTGCGCAAGGCAAACGCCATGTCACATTTGCGCAATTCATATTGCTCACCGTTGTATAGAAAGACGCTAAAGATTTCATCCATATCCGCTGGCAGGCGGTATTCACGACGAAATTCGTTAGTTGTCGTTCCGGGCACCAATGAGCATTGGAACTGGAAAAGAGTATCAATCGGCTGTGTTCTGGATGCCATAATCTTCGCGCCTTCATTTATGAAGTCGTTCAGAGTTAAGTCAGTCCACAAGCTATCATCCGGGTTGGTTTCTTTCAGTTGTTCCCTTAGATGACGCCGCAGATATCCAAGTCTCATTGACATCGCGGCATATCCCCATTGCTTAAAGGTTACGGTAAACCTCACGAAGGGCTGGCACACCAGACACATTGGCGGTTACTGCGGTAAAGCCATCATGGTTTTCACCTGCGCCACCTGCTGTTGTGTCAAGCGACCCAGCGCTTGCCGAACCAGTCAGCGCGTCACCTGCGGCAACACCATCTTCAATAAATCCAGTCATATGACCGGCTGATTGAATCCATGTGTAGTAGTCATCAGTGATGTTGGAAAGCGCGACACCGCGAATCTTCTCACCGACCGAACCAGAAGGCGTTACCTTATTACAGTTGGTACTTGCGGCAATGTCGTTTGCTACAAATTGCCCAAGTAATACTGCATCATCGACCTGCACGTATTCGTACTTGCCCATAACCCCGTTACCATCGGTTTCCCAGCGTACTGTACCAACTGGATACAGCGCGTTAACTGTAGGCGGGTCACTCAGTTTATCTTGGAAAGCGATACCATTTGAAATTCCCATTTCCGTTTTCTCTCCTAATTAAACTGCGATTAAACTGCGGTTAAAGTATTCAACTCGCCCTGGTGGTTTGGACGACGGCAAACCATATTCCCGATGAAAAGAATATGCTTCACGATGCTGTCCTGGTTAACCGGCGTTTTGAATGGCGTTGCCTTGAAGTTGTATCCACGCAACACGTACAAATCCCAATCGCGCATGGTGAGCGCGTATAGCTTGCCGTTGTCGTCAATATTGTCGGCAACAACAATTGGCTTGAAATTGAATTGAAGGCTGGTGAAACCAGCTTTACCAACTTCCTGGTCAACCATTTCACGCTGAATAACTGTCAGCAAAGAATGGTACTTGTTATAAAGAACCTGGGATGTCACAAACAAATCAGGCTGCGGAAGTGCGCCTGCTAGTTCCTGCATCTTCGGTATAGTCAAGACGGTCGAACCATCCATTGTAACCAGGGTTTTCCAGAACTGGATTGAGCCACCAAAGTTTGCGGCAATTTGAACGCCTGCATTCCAGAAAGCATTTCCAGTATTAACGTTCTTAGAACCAGTGGCGCCTGTTATGTCGATGCCGCCATAACCACCCGGCACTGTGTTGGCTGAGTAGTTTATGGCTGCGGTCAGACCTTGCAGACCTTTGTTCGGGTTTGGCAGAAGCACTTCACCAGACAAGAATGAATCAGTGTCAAGACTATCCATCAAGGATTCTTGCGCATTGTCCAGTTCTTCTTCCAGCAAATCAACGATTTCTTCTGCGCCAGTGTTCTGGGCGATGTCATCGTTGTTCAAAACGATGGCAGTTTTGTAACCGCGCCATGGGAAGATAACAGTTGTTTCGTTGTTCTCACCAGTTGTATCCAGTGTCGAACCACCCATTCCCCAACGACCAGCGGTTGAGTTTTTGCTATGACGAATCGGGGTACGAATATCACGCCCGCCCGCTTCTTTGATTCGCTTCTTCATATAGAACCAAAGGATGTTGGAAAGGAAAACGTTGTCTTCCAATCGCTTGACGAAGTATTTATTCGTCAACGCATCTAATTTACCGATTGAAACCGAAACAGCCATTTAACGTTCTCCTATACCGCTTTTACTTAAAACCTAACTGACGCATCTCAGCAAGCATTTCATTGCGCCCGCCTCGCATCGACCTATCGGAGGACTTGTGTGCCGGCGATTGATGCGGCTGACCACCACTTGATACGGCGGCGGTTTTCTTTATTGCTTCCTGTCGTTTCTCGCTGCGCTTTTGCGTCAAATCATCTTGACGCTGCGTGCGCACTTTGCCGCTGCGCAGAAGCGCAACTGCGTAAACTTGTTCAAACCAAGCATTGAAGTCAGCATTGGTATTGCGCGAATTGACCGATTCTTTACGCGCTAACTGCATAAACTCAGGCGGATAGACCTGTTTCAAATGTTCTTCCGCATCCGGGTATTGCGCCTTAAGTGCTTTGAACGCATCATCAAAACGCTGTCCGGTATGACTGGCGCGCTCCTGGTCGCGTTCACGCAGCATGAAATTTATCTGTTCTTGCTGGCGGTAAGTCGTTTGTTGCTGGTGGATTATCTGTGCTGCAATTGGGTCTTCACCGTAAAGTTGCTGCAATTGTTGCGGCGTCCACTGCATGAAATCCGGTACTTGTTGCTGTTCCGGTTTCTCTTGTTCGGCTGGTTTTTGGTACTTCTGAAGTGCTTGCTCAAGCGCACGATTGCGAATTTCCATTTCCGCATTGGCGCGTGTTTGAAATTCTTGGAAACGCTTTTCAACTTCGTCTGGCGGTTCTTGCGTTTCCGGTGCTTCTTGACCTTCCTGGTCGTCATCCGCATCCTGCGTTTCCGGCAAATCATCCAGCGTAAAATCTGGTTCCGGGTCGGAAGTATCTATTTGTGGGGCAGTAATTGCGGTTCGTTTGCGCGCGGCTGCATAACGTTCAGGGTCTTTTAGTACGGTTTCCAGGTCGTCACCAGGAAGAACTGGTTCGCCTGAACGACGCTGAAGTTCTTGCAATTCAGCCATTGTCTTGCTATCGACAACTGCATCACCCATTTCCCGCAGAAGTTCTTCACGGGGCATGGATTTTGGTGACGGTCTTCCTGACTGGTCACCGCGCGCATATCCTTTATTACCTTCGCTACCGCTCATAGTATTACCTCTAATAACTACCCATTCCGCCGCCAGCCGCCGTTCCATTCGGACCACCAGCGGCTGCACTGATACTGTTTTCCATCATTTGTTCGCCAAATTCTTGCTGCAACTCATACGCCATGCGCGCCACCTTATTCAGGTAGTCTTCGCACTTAAGCGCCTGGTCGGTGTGCCCCTGCTTCTTCAGTTCTTTACACATTTTGTCGCCTGCTACCAGGAACAAATTGATATCGGCAAGAAGTTTCTGCTGTTCCGGCGTGAAGTTGCCCGCCATTTGCGGACCACCACCAGGTTGTTCAACAGAAGGGGCTGCAATTTGCGCGGATTGCTGTTGAGGCATTCCGCCAGATTGAAGCTGCGACAATAGTTGCATCATCTGTGGGTCCATATAGTGCTTGTGTAACATGTAAGATTTAATATTGTCTAGTAACTACATTGCATTACAGTGCAGTACAATGTACTTAGCTTTGTACTCAAACCTATTTTGCTTACAAACTTCTTGCAGTTAAAGAACATAGTTCAAATTACAGAACACCGGGCTAGGAACCCGGAGACAAACGGCAAACTTAACTCGTACAAAGCAAACCTGTTTACCCTCGCAAGTAAACAAAACTGACCCAGGGGATTCAGGCATCCCCTGGGTCTTTCCTTATGAAGAAGAAATTCAGACGCAACAAAATTCAAGACTCACGCGCAGGTGAGTACAACGGCTTCGCCAAGTTGACCGATGACAAAGTTATTGCTGCCAGACTTGACCGGCAAAAGGGTATGAGCTTCCCCGACCTGGCAACAAAATACGGCGTAAGCTATCCCACAATTCGCCGCGCAGTTCTTGGCGAAAGCTGGAAGCACATAACAATCCGGTGCTACTCTAACTCTTAGTACCAAACAATATTATGCGACCGGAAGGGTTGGCAGTATTCGGGTTTAAGTAAAGAGGCACGACGCGAACCGGCGCAGAATTACCAGAGATTACCCCAAATTTACCAGGGGCGATTGGCAGGTAATACCCATCACCCAGCGGGTCTAAACCAAACTGAATCCTGTGGTCAATTGTCAAATCTTCCTCACCGTCATCCACGATTATCGCAACCCACGGCGTATTGTTATCAACGTATGGCGACAAATCGAACGACGTTAAACCGGAAAGAGTAAAAGGAATAATTGCTAGTTGGTTCATTGTCTGCGCGGCTTCAAAGTTGTACGCAATGCGTTCAACGCCATCGCTGCCTAACCCAGCGATTAAGCCAAAAATCAAATCTTCCATTGCTTGCGCCATTACTGATAAAGCCTCCCGTAGAGTTTAGCTAGGCGTTCGTATTTTTCATCTGTCGAATGCCCATCCCAGTTATTCTCTTTGACAGTTAAATGACTAAACATCCCTAACTCGGAATCATGGATATGCCACGAACATTGACCTTCCGGCGTGTCTATAAATACTATCCACATCCAGTCTGGTTCCCAATCCGGGTTATCGGGGTGCTTTGCTAAGTACGAAGGAAAGCATTTAGATAAAGCCGCAACTAGCTTATCGCGCTCAGCATAAGCGTTATCTTTCAACTTAGTCAATTCGTTAATCTCGTGCATAAGCACATCAATTGCGGTATCCGCCTTAGCGCTCATAATTTCTTCCTTCCAGCTTTACCGTCTTTATTTCTGCGCTGAACTATTCCCAGCATAGCCTGTCGGTAATCATCCTTTTCCATCTGGGCTGCAATCTGGTCGGCGTTCGGAACACGTAAGGCGTTAAGTACCACTGAACGTGGAACTAAGTCAAGCTGCCACAACTTCAAATACAATGGCGCGCCGTTTTCCTTGCTTCCTGGTAAACCAGAACCAGTCTCAATTTCGATTTCAAAATTACCAAGCTGGTCGTCCGGCGCCGTCCATACAAGAGGTATGTCTTGTTCAGTGCGCGGGTCTTTCATCTTCACTTCAAACTCAGAAGGATAGAAAGTTCGAATCATCCATTCTAATTGATGACCTAAATGCTTCAATCCGTTTTCCAAAAGTCTGGCGCGAAACCTCAATCTTGACGATGAAGATACCTGCAAATTCTCAACTGCATCCGCAGAAAGTTGGCTACCCTTTTCCAGTTGCCCGCGCATAACAGCTTGTATGCCGAGTAAGTCGTCAAAGATGCCCCTAAGCCATGTAAGCAACGGGAATATGAAGTTGGGAAGTTCGGCGGGCGGCAGACGCATGATTTTGCTGCCCGGCGTAATCGGCAAGACCAAACCAGGGTCGTTGACCAGAAGGTTGAATTTACGTGGTGAATCAAAGCAATTCCTATCCGCAACCCACGGGGCATTCATGTTGACACGCGCATTCCTAATCATATCTTTGTGCAGGCGGTTTATCTTGTCTTCAATAAGACCAAGAAGTTCGACATCAGACCAGGCAAATATTTCATCAGCGATTCGCGCTGGAAACATTGTATACGGCGGTTCCCCATGCGGAAACGGGTTAGGTCCGTCATAAAGCAATACACCACTGGCGGTGACAATAAGGCGCCCGGTTGGATATTTCTTTTCCCACTTACCTTTAACCGACATCTTACCACGTTCAGTTCCAAACTGGCGCACTTTGTTAGGTACTTGAATTTCATTTCCTTCTTCGTCCAGTTCAGGAATGAAAACCTGGCGGTCGTCTTTTAACCAAAGTTCTTTAACCAGAACACGCTCCCGACAACCAATGGCGTAGTTGCCGACCGCTTTACGATAGTCGTCTTCCTGCGCTTTGCGCTTCAAAGTAAATTCGTCTTCTGGTTTAACAAGGTGACCGCGACCTGGGAAACGCGCGCGTACATCCGGCGTGTCTTCCGGTTCGGCAAATATCCAGTAACGCGAATCTTCCCAGCGATAACCTTTCGCCAGCGGGTCAGGGTGGAAGTATTGAGCGGATACCGCTTTCATAACAATACGCCCATCAAGCGTATATGGTCCTGGTCTTCCTTCTTCAAAGGTAGTTTTGATTATGCCCATGAAGTTTATCTTCTGGTCGTACATAACCCGACCCATCAGCAAGTCAAAATTGTTTGCTGCAAGTTCCCTGTCCATAAAATGATTGAGCGCAACAACAAACTGGTCTTGCGATGCGTCACGCGCTTTGGCTTGTGGTCGGGATAATCCTTCAAGTAAAAGCGCAATCGCTTCTTCAATTGCCTGCGGTGTTATCGGTAAATCCGTTTTGTCGATGCCGGTTTTAACCGCCAGTCTTTCAAACATCTGAAGGCGCAAAGCCGCCCGCGCCCAGCGTGTTTTCAAATCACGCCACTTCATTTTGCTTTCTTCAAGCAAGTCATCAACTAACTGAACTGTCTTTTCTTCATATTCATCTTCGTCAAGACAACCATCAAACAACCAGTCAGGTGTGTCAGCACGATACAAACCAAAATACTTGGCACTCCATTCGCGGCGTTCTTCACCGTAAAGGTCTTCATCTTTATCAAAAACACCCGCTAAGTTATCCGACATTTATCTTCTCCGCTTCAAGGTGTTCAAGTATTTCTTCAAGCGACATATTGGATGAATCCTGACCCAATATAATTTCATCCATATTTTCTTGCTGCTGCACAACGCCTTTCTGTCTAAATTCATCAGCGGCTTCCTGCCATGCTCCTGCGTACTTCTGTGTGGCTGCCTGCATTTGCATATCTACCCGCTTAGGTATATCTGCAATCAACAAATCTATTTCCTTATCCCTGGCAAGAAGGCGCGATTCCTGTTCAGCAAATTGACGGTCGATGACTGCCTGGCGTTGTGTGGCTGCATAATATTGTTCAGCAATTAGTTTGTCAAATCCGTTCTGACGTTTTTCAAGCATGTCAAGTAACGTGTCGGCAAAACGGGATAAAACAAAGTATGCCACCACCAGCGATACCGCCAGCCCAAATATACCAACGCTAATTACCACCATCAATTCCGTCATTTTGTTTTCTTCTCGCAATCAAAACATTTCACATTCTCAGATTCATCAAGAAATTCTGATTCAGGAAAGATAGTTGGCATAACAGTGCTATTCTTCTCATTCGCACGCGCCAACCATTCATTTGATTTACGCCGTTCGTCATTGGCGCGCTTATTAGTCTTGCGTTGTAATTTACAGAACACGCACTTAGCAAGTTGATTTTTCATAGCGCCATCCTTGAAATTGCATTCCGCATTCCCTGGCGCAAACAATCCAAATTCCTTATCCGGGCGCAGCGTGCTAAGTCAACTATCATTTGCGTGCAATCAGCACCACATAAAGCTTTGATGCGGCGGTAAGTTGGATTCTTCCAATTCTCATCGTTACCGTTTCGTTCAACCTTATCAACCGAGTCAACAGTAAACCCGCCAATTTCTATGGCAGTTCGAAGTGAGACACGAAAGAAAGTTAGCTTGTCCACCCCGCGCCCATGGTAAAGCGTGGTCAGGTGACTGTTGATTTCATCACCAAGCAGGTACTCAAACAAGGTTTCAGCTTCTTCCTTGGTGATGTTGTTTTCATCTAAAATGTCGATTCGTTTTTTATCCGCAGTCATCATGCTGTTTCTTCAAACTCCCAGTCGCTATCATCTGCATCTTCGTCCAGTCTAACCCCACCAACAAACGGACCAACCGCCTCCACTCTTTCTAACCAATCATCTTCCAGTCCAGTCCAGTTAGGGTCTTCAATCATCGCTTCCAGGCGTTCAACGTCAAGTTCTTCGCTACCATTATCATCGACAATGCGGGAATGAGCAATAGGCGCTATATCCGGGCGCATCTGGATTTCTTCTATACACGCCCATACACCAATGGCTAGGGCAATCACGCGGTCGTCGTGACAACCCTTTTCTGCCTGCGGTTTATTGGTCAAGGTTTTTGGTTGAATGAAGGTGGCAAGTTCGGAGATGATGGCTTTTGACGGAATAAATTCTTCCGGGTGCGCGTTCACGTCCAGGCGTTCCATCATATTCCGGCGCAAGTTAATCAGGATATTCCAACGCAAGTCTTCCGACATATGCCAACCCAGGCGGTCGGTCATGCGCGTGCCTTCCACACTGCCTCTTGTACGCTGGCGGTACAAGTACACATACTTATCTTCCATATGCGTCAAGGTAGAAAGACCAAGACCGTTGGTTTCAATGCAGATGACTGCGTGATTGTATGCAGTTCCCAGACGCATACACCATTTCGCCAGAAGCTTGGGGTCAATCTTACCATGCAATTCAGCCACAACGTTTTGCGTCACGATGTCGAAGACCATAGCGCAGGAGTTATCGGCGCCATGTCCTGACGCGGTATCAACTGAAATTAGATAATGACGGTTTGGAACTGGCATCTGGAATATTTCCAGGTACACATTCTTATCGCGTTCCAAATAGTCGCATTTCTTCCAGGTCTGGGTGTCTGTTGACCAGTCAGATAGCGGGTCGATAATGATTCCATCACGTGTCTTGGTGCGATACGCTTGAATTACCATGGTCGGAATGACGGTAGCACCAGACGCCAGGAACGCTTCATCCGGGTCGCAAGGATATTCTTGCTGCATCTTTACCCATTCACCTTTGTACTTGTTCTTGCAGGTGATGAAGTACCAGATGATTTGTTCTGGTCGCAAACCGTAGTGTTCCATACGGTCTTTCAAGTGTGGTGCCTGCGCAAAGATGCGTTCAAGATAGCGGTCACGAATCAAGTCAGACTCAACTGAATGCCAATGTTGCGGGTCGTCTGCCCAGTTCAGGAAGATAGATTCATAGATAGTTTCATCATCAAAACCCGACCGCCACAACTCGTGAAACGGCGTGCCTGCCCCAAAACCAGTAGACTCCCAGATAATTGCGGTATCGTCATCATCATCTGGAACAGACGCTTCCAGCGCTTCCTTAACTTCATCCAGGTCGGAATAGAACGCGGCTTCTGAGCCTTGAAAGAAGTGAAGCGTTTGGGAACGAACCGCATGTGACGAACCAGAAGTTTCCAGAAAAAATTGACTGCCGCCGTAAGACATATCCATAATAAGTTCTTGCTTATTGGAACGCTCAAGCGGAATGCGCATGGCTGGGTCAAGTTCAGCGTAAAACTTTCTGTTCTTCTTAAACAGGTTTGTAGTTACTGGTTTCAAGTGCGCCATAATCAAGGCGTTAAAGTTGCGCTCCGACCACCAACGAGTAAACCCGTAGGCTGCGCACAAAGTTGAAATTCCTACCTGACGTGATTTCAAAACAATCAGTCTGATAGGAATACCAAGCAGGCGCTTTTCTTCAATCTTGTCCCAGAGTTGCAACTGGTTGCGAGTCATAATCAGTTTCTTGTCCTGACGTTTTTTGACTGCAATGACCAGGTGGTTTTCGATAAACCATCGTGGATATCTTGCCGCTTTATTTCGGATGTCCTGAAGGGTAGTTGTCTTCTCAACTTTCTTAGATGCGAACAACGAATACCAGTCAGCAGGCGGGGTAATTATCCGTCTGCTGTTCGGAAGTATTAGCCGGCGTTCGGCATCAGGAAGTTCATTCATTTAATTAGTTGTTCAAAAGCTTCTTGACGTTTGGATTGCTTTGTTGCAGGTCCGCGTCTGGTTGACCAGCGTTCAGGACAGAAGCGTTCAAGAATCGCCATCACCTTTTCCGGTTTTGCTTCTGCTGTTGTCGGCGCTGACGCATATCGAAGCAGGTTAGCTTCTGCGATGGCGGCTTGTCTGTCGCGTGATAGTTGAATCAGCATGTTCCACTGCGACTCCTGTTCAGGATTCCTTTTAAGAACATACATGATTTCAAACATCAACTGCTGGCGGCGCAATTCATCCGCTGGTTCTTTGCCCGCCATATCAAATAAAAATTGAACAATATCACCTTGACGCGCGTAAAGTTCACGCACCATATCCGGTAGCGCTGGCAGAACAAAATTACCGCTGGCATCTATCTCATACATTACTTATTTGTGAATCCGTAAGTTTGCTGCTGGTGTTCGCACCAATTACCAGAACGCGTCATACCTTCTTTAGCATTATCTGTAATAAATACCGTGTTCTCGCAGGCGGGGCAGACCCACATTAGTTGGTCAATCAACGCGCGCGTGAAAAACTTCTTTGGACAAATACAATGCGGAAAAAATTCCTTACATTTCGGGCAATTACCAAAGGTTACAGTAACAGGCATTTAATCCCCCTGAAACGTTTTCGGCGTTTCACCGCGTTCTATCTTAACGCGAATCCAATCAACCATATTCTTTATCATGCGTTCAGTTCGTTCCCGTTCATAACGGTCAATCTCACGTTCTTCTTCGTCTTCCTGCATATTGTTTCCATACTGGTCAACCAACACACCAGGGGAATAATCATCCGGTTTTTGCAGAAGGGCAATGCGGTGTTTCTCGCAGCGCGCACAGACCCAATACATCACCATGTCACCAGGGTGAAGGTCAAGGTCGGGTCGGTTCTCATTAATTATGGTGGCGCCTGGCGCGGGTAAACTCAGGTGGTCGCCTGGTGAAACGATGTTGATATCCGTGCGCCCGCAATCAAGACAGAAGTTCCAACACGGCTTACCGTTTGCGGAAAGGTCTGAAAGAATCCAGGCTTTAATCCCGCGCAGTTTTTCTTTATCCTTTCTACCAACTTCATCGCTTGGTCCTTTATCCGTAACCGGCATCCCTTGTTCGGACCAGGTTGGTTTACCTTTACCGCGATACTCACCAAAGGAAAGCTTGCGTTGCAGATTCTTCATTCCTTTATGCGCGATTGTCAGCAAACTGCGCTCAGGTTTGACCATGCCGGTATCATCGACGCGGGTAGTCGGCATCCGTTCGGCGCCTGATGTTTCTGGTGGTTTGTCCTCGGACATCAATCACCACCTATTGATTGAAACATTTGATTGTCGTCTTGCGTTATTTGTTCAAGCAGTTGGTGGCAGGAAACAATATCCTTTGCCGACACGACCACCTTAGTTTCGCCATCAAACTTTTGACCGTCAAGAAACTCATCATATATATCTGTAGCAAACGAAAGCGCATCAACTAAATCGACAATGCGTTTTTGCAAGAACGCAATCGTCTTCAAATGTTCGTCACGCGCTTTGGTCGTGCGGCGTAGTTCGTCCATCACTTCAGTATCGCTTGTCGTCATATCCTTTATAAACTCCCGTTTCTCAGCGTAACTAATTAATGGTTTTGCCCGTCGTGATGCGCTGGTGCGGGCGTCATCCGTCATATGATTTCCCTCACGGTTTTTTCTTCTTCTTGCAGGCGCAGGACTTTGATGGCGTGACGAACCACATCAGAAATAGTTATCTCACCAACCAACAAACCCTGTTCCCTGGAAAGAATAGTCTGGCGCATGGCGAAAGTTTCCAACCACCTGCGGTCATCCGCCGTTATCCGGGTTTGAATATTTATCTCGTGTTGCGGCTGCGCTTTTCTTCCCATATGCCTAAACGAAATATGCCTGAGTCCGGTAGGCGGAACACAGGCATATCCGTAGGTAATACACTTGCCAGCTTATCCTGCTTTTGGCGAGCGGTCAATAGCGCGGGGCGTGCCCGGATATGGGCGGTCCGGTTCATCCGCTCTTTGCGGCAGTTCCTTAACCTGAAGTCTCTTGAAACTGCGGGCGTCCATCTCATTTAGAATCGCCAGGATTTCCATATATTGTTTGACTACGGCTGGCGCCATGGCGGTTCTGGATGGTGAGTAGAGGTCCGCTTCCATCAAGCGACGCAGATGCGCAGTCGTTTTAAGTGACCATTTCTCACGGTCAGAATGCGTCATCCCGCCCAACTGCTTGTAGAAGCGCTGCATCTCAGGCGACAATTCAAGCTTTGTTTCCAGGTGCGGGGTAGCGTTTCGGTTGTAAGTCTGGTTATAAAATCGGCGGGCATTCAATAGAAGCTCGTGGTCTTCATGAATTTGCGTAAGTTTTTTGCGACCCTTTACGTTGCTCACGTTGGATAATCCTCTTAAGTTGTACTTCCGACCAGCGTTCAGCGGAACGCGGTTTCAGTTTGGCGATTTCAAGCTGTCTAACTATCATAGCCCAAGGAACGCCTAGTGAGAAGTATTCCATAATCCGGCTGATTACATGCTGTTCAGCTTCATCCTCTTGAAGGCGCCCAACCACATTCAAGCGATACCCGTAGGGTGGGACACCAGAAACACGCTTACCTTGTGACTTCCGGTGCGCGGCAGACGCCTTCGTGCGTTCGCTGATTAGGTTTCGTTCCAATTCTGCGACCGCCGCCATTATATGGAAGAAGAACATGCCTTCCGTTGTGTCAGTGTTGATGGAGCTTTCAATCACAATCAAGACGGCATTGTGGGTTTTGAGTTCAGACACGATGCGCACAAGTTCCGGCAGGCTGCGGGCAAGGCGGTCAAGCTTCGTTACCACGATGCCGCGCGCTTCGTGGCGGGCGATTTGTGCAAGCGCATCCTGCACAGGCTTGCGAAACTTCTTTGCACCAGATTCAAGTTCGTCGCCTTCAGGAATGACGATTAACTCATTCATAAGGTAAGCCCAGTCGGAAAGAGTCTGACGTTGTTGCTCAACGGATGCGATTTGCTTATTCGTGCTGGCGCGAACCAAACCGATTAGGGGTAGTCTTGAATCAGTCGTATTCATTGGAAAACCTCAGTAGTACCCGTTTTCCAGCATAACAGATTGCATTGAATCAGTCAAGCCCATCTGTTATTTCAGTGGAAAGTGGTCCTTGAAAAAAAAAATTTTGGAAAAATTTTGGAAAAAATCGTGAAAGCAAAATGTGTGTCTTTATTGGTCTTGCCCGGGCGTAGCGCCGCGCGCTACGCCCGCCTTCACTCAATTGCGGGCGCACGCCCGCACCGCCAGGGCTGGCGGAACGCCCAGCCCCTGAAATCTGTAGACGCCCGCGCAGCGGGCGTCTCGGGCGAACTGATTCGAACGAATCAGTTTTCAGGACGCTAGCGCTAGGTTTGGTATCCCCCTAGGGGGGATACGGATGTATGGGGGTTGTATGCACCAGGTGCATACAGCTTCCCGTCAGCGCCCACGGGGCGGGCGTTTCGAGCTACCTAATGCGGCGACGCGCTGGCGCGCCGCTTCGACTTCGAAGATTCGAAGTCAGAACACATGAGTTTTGTCGTATTGTTGACAATACAACAATACGACAGTCAATCTACG
>Ga0207952_1000916_pt1 | contig 16326 bp, 21 predicted proteins | sample SubbioR12Aug_8Ca_FD_184831 | JGI IMG/M metagenome (GOLD analysis project Ga0207952, IMG submission 184831) | Serpentinite rock and fluid subsurface biosphere microbial communities from McLaughlin Reserve, California, USA - CR12Aug_8Ca (SPAdes) | ecosystem: Environmental > Terrestrial > Deep...
CCAGCCGCTAACCCGGCTGCTATTTCTTGGTATGCTCAACTTCGCCGACGACGCCGGACGGATGGGCTATTCGCCCAAGACACTCAAGGCGCAAGTCTTCCCGAGCGATGATTTCCCCGTCGCTGACATTCAGCGAATGATCGTCGAGTTGTCGTCGAATGGTCTTGTCTTGATCTACGCCGCAGACGGGAAAGAGTATATCCAAATCACCGGCTGGCACCACCAACGTATTGATAGACCTAAGCCTTCCTCAATTCCCGCCCCATTCGTCGAAGATTCGTCGATTGATCGTCGATCAATCGCGCCTGATCTTAGCTTATCTAATAGTAAGGGAGCGGAAGTGACGCGCGACGAAGCGTCGAAGAAATTGGGGGACTTTTGCCAAGCCATCGTGACGGCATATGCCGACGCGAATTCCCCTACCTTGCCGGACACGTCGAGGGCAGGGCTTTGGCTGCAACAGGGCTTTGAACCGGAAATCTGCTTGGCTGTGATCCGGGAGATTGTCCGCAAGAAACCGAATGCTGGCCTTGCCTACTTCGAAAAGCCTATTCGCGAGGCTCACGAATCGAAGGCGCCAAAGCGGGTTTCCATCGAGCCGCCGAAGGATGATGGCGAGATCGAGGTGCTAGATCAGTTTGCGCTAGAGGCATGGGACGCTCACCGGATGAAAACCGAGGGCAAGGTTTATCCCCGCAACAAGAAAGGCGGGTGGCGCTTCCCGAGCAAGTTTCCGCCCGGATACGAGGAGCAGCAAGTCCGCGACATGCAAAATCTCGTGGTGATGAGGTCAATGCAATGATCCGCGATCCCTCGGACGGCTCGATTAAACCAACGCTGCGAACCTTCGCCGATCTTCGCGCCAGGTACGGCCCGAATTGGGGATTGAAAGGCGACGACAAGCCAAAGCGGGAAGTCAAGAAAGCCCCGACATCGGAAGAACTCGCAGAGCACTACCGGACTCACAATCTACAATTCAGGCGGAAAGAGGAAGGGTGATGCTGACAGTCAGGGTGTTTGTGAACAATCGCATCATTGCCGAAGCCGCGGCGCGCAATGTTTCGGAGCTGGCCGCCGTGTCGGATTACGATTGCCGTTTTGTTGAATTGGATGGGCCGTTCGATTGCGAAAAGTCTGGCGCGTTCAAGATCAAATCTCACAACCGCGAGCAATCATGCTGGGCACTTGTGGAGAAGATCGCACAGGGCGCGATGAAAGGTGATACCTGAAATGAACGCAGCAACCAGACGACCGCGTGGCAAGCAAGTTTCGTATGAGTTGCGGGAGTTCTCAAGCCCGACATCCGAGCGCATGTCGAAGGACGATGCGGCTATCCACGTCGTCGGCGGAAGCGAGCGGGAAGGTCGTCGGGTAATCCGCCTCACGGCGCCCATAGAACGCATGCGGGAGCGTTCTGTCTTGACGGGCAGGGAATGGGCGGGCCTCGACAAATACCGCACCCACTGGACGCTCGCGGGCATGGAGCCGTCATGTGGGAGCGTTGATCTGAACCGGGTGTTTGCGGCCAATCCTTCTCAACGTGCTGGCATGGCAATGGGTGCGCCGCAGCTTCATCACCGGCAGCAATTCGAGGCGGGAAGGACAGAGCTTGGCAACAGGACGGCAATTGTTGTCGATCGGATTGTGCTTGAAGATTGGACCCTGGAAAGCGCCGGCTACACGTTGGGATGGAGGTCGAAGCCACAGGCTATTGCAGCGGCTACGGAGATGCTTCGAGACGCAGGTTATCGGTTGAGCAAGCTGTGGGGGTTGGGCTGATGCGCCAATTGGTCACGGATACTTGATTGCGAAACGGTACAAAATGCCCTTGCACTCGGTTAAACTTTCTGGCAGACGGATAGGCAAGATACAGAATTGCGCCCAGATGTACGGCGCACAGGCCCGCCCGATGAAAATTCGCGGCGGGCTTTTCAATTCAGTTCGGGCGGCAATCCGAGCGTCCCGCGGCCACCCCCTCATTGCGCGCCACATTAAAGCGCAGCGCCGCGTTTCCCCTGCCGGATTTGCCGCCCGGAGCAGTTTTCAGGTACGCATTGCGGCCAAACCTATGGCCGCCTCGGTCGCCCCCATGCAGGGCAGTTTGACCGCGGGATTTACAGAGGCCCGTTCTATTTTTTTGTACAAGTCTTTCAGTTCGATAATGACTCCGGGTGGCGGGTTTCTACGCCCTGCTGACCATGCTGTTACCGTGTTGATAGAGACCTTATGAAACGCTGCGGCCTCACGGAGAGAGAGGCCGCAGCGTTCGCGGAGAAGGCGGTAAAGAGTCATCAAAGCGGCTCGAATGCTGGCGAAGCAACGCTCGTGCTCATGCGGTAAGCGAACTGCGGGCACTTCAGTTCGGCGAAATCTTCTGCGTTCATGCGGTCCTTGAAGTAGGCCATGAAAATATCGGCGGCCTGTTCCGCAGTAGAGGCGAAGCCGATCACGTAGGCAGTTTTGGTGGAATCGTCGAGAACTGCGATTTGGTTCTGGGTCATGGTCTTAGCCCCTTCCGGCTCTTGCTGCGGGCCATCCCGCTGCGATGAAAATGACAGTACACTAAAAATGTACAAAGTCCAATCACGAAATGTTACAAGGGTGGGGCATGGGCGAAGTCATCCAACTCCGCGACCATCAATCAAGAGCGGACAGAGAACGCGCTCAGAAGGCACTTGAAGAACATCTAAACCGGGAAGCCATAGCAATTGCCAACGAGGCATTCCCGAGCATCTTTGCTCCTACGGTTGGCCTTGTCGATTACGACCCCCGAAAACACTGGCCCAGCAATTACAGGGCGGATGAGAAAGACCCGGCTTAGGCAAGTGGCTAAAACTCCTACCGAAATCAAATCTTTGGCCCGCTCTCACACAGAAGCGGCGCTGAAATGTCTTGTTGGCGTCATGAACCAGGATGAGGCCCCGCCGGCCGCACGGGTTCAGGCTGCGAATTCTTTGCTCGACCGAGGCTGGGGCAAGCCATCGCAGCCCCATGACGGCGACGGGCAGGGCGGCCCCATCGTGGTGACGTGGCAGAAATCATAATACCTTACACTCCTCGGGATCAGTTCAAGGCTTACCACGACCGAACCGAGCGCTTTGCCAAGATCGTTGCACATCGTCGCTTCGGCAAGACGGTTGGCTGCATCAACGACAAGATCAGAGCTGCGCTGACCAATACCAGGCAATTCCCGCCGCCAAGGTATAGTTACGTAGCCCCGACCTATACCCAGGCCAAGGACGTTGCGTGGGGCTACCTGAAGCACTATTCGGCGCCCATACCGGGCATCACGATCAGCGAGTCCGAGCTGTGGGTGGAATACCCCAACGGGGCGCGGGTTCGCCTGTACGGGGCTGACAACTACGATCGGATGCGGGGACTTTACAACGATGGTGTGACCATCGACGAGCCGGCGCAAATGGACCCGAGGGCATGGCCCGAAGTCATCCGCCCGACGCTATCGGATTACGCGGGCTGGGGCACGTTCATCGGCACGCCGGCCGGCCGTGACTGGTTCTACAAGGTAGACCGGAACGACACGGGCGAGGAGTTGCCGGGCTGGTTTCGGCTGACGCTGAAGGCGAGCGAGACGGGGCTAATCAAGCCGGAAGAGCTGGAAAGCCTCAAGTCTGGTCTGACTGACGAGCAGTACGCTCAGGAATTCGAGTGCAGTTTCGAGGCGGCTGTAATTGGAGCCTACTATGGCAAGCTCATGGCGGCAGCCGAGTTCGATAAACGACTTTGCCCGGTCCCTTATGAGCCAACCGCGCAAGTCTACACAGCATGGGACTTGGGCATCCGGGACGCTACTGCCATTTGGTTTGCCCAGATGGTCGGACGGGAAATTCGTCTCATTGACTATTACGAGGCCACGGGAGTCGATCTTGGGCATTACGTCCGGGAGATCGGACAGCGGCCATATGTGTACGCTGGTCATATTGTCCCGCACGACGCCCAAGCTAAAGAGCTGGGAACGGGCAAAAGCCGCCTGGAAGTTCTGGAAAGCCTTGGGCTGAAGAACCTCGAAATAGCTCCGATGCACCGCGTTGAGGACGGTATCAACGCCGTTCGGACGATCATCCCGCGCTGTTGGTTCGACGCCAGAAAGTGCGCCAGAGGGATCGATGCACTGAAGCTGTATCGAGCCGAGTTTGACGACAAGCTGCAAGCCTTGAAACCCCGGCCCGTTCATGACTGGACGAGCCACGCCGCGGATGCCTTCCGCTATCTCGCATTGACATTGGACCGCATGACCGGAAGCAGGACCGTGGTGGAGGAACCAGAGCAGGAATGGGTCGTTTGACAAGCAAAGCAGAATATTTGCGCGCCTGCTTCAATCCCGACGCCTCGCTGTCTGAGGCCCAAACTCGCGAGTTGTCCGACGTGATGACAGTCTCTGACGACTATTACTGTCCCGGCCTTCGCGGCCGAACCGTGAAGCCAATCCGGATTGTTGACGGCACCAGGGTAATCATTGCGAGAGTGGAGAATTGGCCGGGCAACGGCAAGAACCGCGACGAATGGGCATTCGCTCGCGAGGAGTTAACCGAGGGTGACTGACGCTGAACGATACGAGCGGGCCAAGGCGTTGCTTGCCCGCGCAACGGTAGCGCGCCCCGTGTGGATTGGAGATGATGGATGGCTCAGGATTGGGCGCACTGACGATATGCGGCAAATGCTCGATGACCTCGGCATCAAAACGAGTTCGCAGTGACTGAAAAGATGGACGACGACAGGCTCAAAGCCCTGTTGTCGCAGGAAATCAGTTCAGCCCTGGCCTACGACGATACCGAGCTATCGCAGAAGCGCGCCCAGGCTCTGGAATACTACCGCGGCGAGATGAGCGACACGCCGGCAATGACCGGCCGTTCTTCCGTGGTCTCAAAGGACGTCGCCGACACGATCGGTTGGATGCTGCCCGGCATTATCCGCGTGTTCACCGCATCCGACCAGATGGCGATTTACGAGCCGAACCGTCCCGGTGATGAGGAGTTCGCCAAGCAGGCAACGGATTACGTCAATTACGTCTTCATGAAGGAAAATCCGGGCTACCGGATCATGTGGGACGCAACGCACGACTCGCTCTTGCTCGCGAACGGCATCGTCAAGCACTATTGGGACGACAAGGAGGAGTGCGAGTATACCGAGCATACCGGGTTGACCGAGGAGCAGATCGCCATCCTGCAGAGCGAGCAGGATGTTGAGATTGTCGCACAGAAGTCGGGCGAGCCGCAGATCATTCTTGCTCCCGATCCTACGGGGCAATTGGCTGAGATGCCGATCCCGACCTATGACGTGAAGATCAAGCGGGTGACGAGCGCTGGACGGTTGAAAGTCGAGTGCATCAACCCGGAGGACTTCCTGCTTAACCGGGAAGCCAAGTGCATCGAGGACGCCAGGTTCACGGCGCACCGTCAGGACGCCACCCGTTCCTATCTTATCGAAATGGGGTTTGACCGGGATTTGGTCGAGGGGCTTCCAATCGATCGCTTCTCCTCGATTCGTCAGGAGGCGATCAGCCGCGACGAAAGCGCCTCGACGTTCTTTAACAACGTCGGCGACGACTCCATGCTGATGGTTGAGTTGTTCGAATGCTACATCAAGGCTGACGTGGATGGGGACGGTGTAGCCGAGACCGTGCGGGCCTATTATGCCGGCGCACAGGGGACGGGCGAGCTTCTGGACTGGGAGGTCTGGGAGGACGACGTTCCGTTCAGCGATATCCCGTGCGAGCCGATCCCACACAGGTGGGATGCGCGATCGATCTTCGACGACACGAACGATATTCAGCGGGTCAAGACGGTTCTTCAGCGTCAAATGCTGGACAACCTCTATTGGGTGAACAACCCGATGAATTGGGCCGAAGAGAACTCGGTCACCAATCCCGATACGCTGCGCAGCCCGCGGTTTGGTTCGACGGTCTGGATCAAGAAGGGGTCGCTTCCGCCGGCACCGCTGCCTGTCCCGTTCATCGGCGACAAGGCGCTTTTGGGCCTTCAGCATTTCGACAACGTGCGTGAGATGCGAACGGGCGTTTCCCGCTCTACCATGGCGCTGGACCCTGAAGCACTTCAGAACCAGACCGCGACCGCGAACCAGAACCAGAAGGACTCGGCTTACTCTCAAATCGAGCTGATCGCCCGCAATCAGGCCGAGCTTGGTTGGAGAAGGGTGTTCAAGCAGCTTCTCAAACTGATCGTCAAGCATCAGGACCGGCCGAGGACCATCCGGCTTCGCGATACCTGGGTTGAGATGGACCCTCGATCGTGGAACGCCAACATGGACGTGTCCATCAACATCGGGCTTGGCTCCGGGTCTCGGGATCGTGACATGGCGATGCTCAACACGGTCCTGAATGTTCAGATAGCGATGACAGACAGGCTAGGCGCCGCGGGCTTTGCGCAAGAAGCATTGGAGATGGTGCCGAAGATCAACAACACAGCAACCAAGCTGGTTGAAAGCGCGGGGATCAAGAACCCGGACCAGTATTTCCTCGACATCAAGCCTGAACAGCTTGCGCAGATGAAGCAGCAGGCCGCCAATCCGCCTCCGAGCCCTGAGATGATGAAGATCCAGGCCGAGCAACAGAACAAGCAGGCCGAGCTACAGATGCGTGGGCAAGAGCTGATGGCAAACGCGCAGATTGCCGAGCAGGCGGACCAGCGCAAGGCCCAGATTGAAGCGGTACAGGCCGAGGCCGATATTGCGACGCAAGACCGGAAAATGCAGGCTGAAATGGCGCTCGCTCAACAGAAGTTCGAGTTGGAGCGCGAGCTAAAGCTGATGGACTTCCAGCTTAAGAAGCAGATGCACGAACAAGATATGGCGCAAAAGGCCGAGCAGCACCGGCAACAGATGGAAGCCGGCGTGTTCAAGTCCATGCAAAGCCAAGAGCAGCACGAGCAGAAGATGGAATCGGCGAAAGCCGCGTCAAAGGACGACTAGGACATGGCTATTTATCAGATCAACATTCTGACCAGTGCGGCCGGCGCGTTTTCCCAGACCTTCGCGCCGAAGCATGGCAAGTTCATGCAGTACCGCTATGTCCCCGATGGGACGTCCCCGCTCGATACCGGCGCCGATCTCGATATTGTCGGCGCGCAGTCCGCATTCGTCTACGCTAACCAGGACAACATCGGGACCAGCGCGTTCCAGAAATTGCCGCGCTATGCCACGCATGACGAAACGGGCGCTGCCTCGCTTTACGCGGCCGGCGGCGAGCCTGTTGAGGGTTTGATGGCGGTTGCTGAGCCGATCACGGTCACGATTGCGAACGGCGGCAATGCGCTGAAGGGCGTGCTGTATATCTGGATTGAGTGATGAATCCGGAACATCTGGCGAAAGAAGCCGACCGACTCAAGAACGACCCGATATTCAACAAGGCACTGGACGACATTCGCGCCGATGCGCTGAACGAGCTGGTTCGCGCCAACCCCGACGACAAATCGAACATCATCCGGTTGCAACAGGTTGCAGCCGTGACTGAAGAAATCCGCAACGTACTGGACCGCTACATCATGGCGGCAGACGTGCAGGAAGACGCCGGCTCCTACGCCTAGCTAGGACTCCCGGCAAAACACAAGGAAAACTGAATGTCAGATACCAATCCCGCCCCGGCGGCTGGTAACGACGCGCCGTTGACTTTCGACGACGGCGTAGACGCACTAACCGATCTGATGCCGGACCCGGAAACGGACCTCAAGGAAGAAGATCAGGGCCAGGAAGCACCCGAGGAAGAAGCCGAAGGCGAGGAGCCGGAAGCCGAAGCCGAGGAAGCGACCGAAGAGGAAAGCGAAGAGGAAAAGGACGGACAACAGGACTACGAGTCAGGCAAGTTTGCGGCCGATACCGCGAACGTCCGCCTGAAAGACGGGTCGGTTATCTCCGTTCAGGAACTCAAGCGCGGATTTCTCTCTCAAGCATCGTTCACTCGCGGCACTCAGGAAAACGCCAAGGAAAGAGAAACCTTGGCCTCCCAAAAGGCCGAAGTCGAACAATACGCTCGCACCTTACAGGAGCAGCGGGATTTAGTTCTTCGTGTTTCGCAGCAACTCCTTCCGCAGCCGCCGGATCGTACCTTGATGGACGCGAGTTCACCAAACTACGACCCGCTCCGGTATTTTCAGCTGAAGGAAGACTACGAAACGAAGGTTGGTGCGATATCGCAGTTGCAGTCCACCGCGCAGGCCGACGTGGCCCGCACGACGCAGGAGCAGCAGCGGGCGCAACAGGAACTGCGCGACAAAGAGGCCAAGCGACTTGTCGAGATCATGCCCGAGCTGAAAAAGCCGGACGTGTACAGCAAGTTCTGGTCTGAGGCTGTCGATACGATGGGCGAATACGGCTTCTCGCAAGAGGAGCTGGCGAACGCCATCGATCATCGCATGTACCCGGTATTCCGCGATTTGGCGGCATATCGAAGGGCGCGCAAGAACCTCCCAACCGTAAAAAAGGACGTGCAGTCGAAACCCGTACTGACGGGATCGAAGCGCATGGACCCGAAGGCAAAAACCTCCCGCGAGCATCTGGCAAGGAAAGAGCAACTGAGGAGAACCGGCGATTTTGACGCCGGGGTCAACTCGCTCATGGACCTTGATCTCTAATCTTAAAGGAGTGGCCTTATGGCCCAGATCAGCAACACCTACGAAACTTACGACGCGACCGGCAATCGAGAAGAGCTTGCCGATCGCATCTATCAGATCACCCCGGAGGAAACCCCTTTCCTCTCCCTGATCGGCCGCAAGCCGGTATCGTCTGTTCATCCCGAATGGCAGACCGACACGCTTGCAACGCCCGACACGTCGAACAACCAGCCGGAAGGCAACGACTGGTCCTACACGGCGATCACCGCGACTTCTCGCGTGGGTAACTACACGCAGATTTCGGACAAGCGAATCATCATCTCGCGCACCCAGGATCGCACCTCCAAGGCCGGCCGCAAGTCGGAACTGGCCCGTGAGGTTGCCAAGAAGGGCGTTGAGCTGCGTACCGACATGGAAGTGATTACCCTGAGCAATCAGGCATCGCTTGCCGGCACGGGCAACGGCGCGACCAACCGAAAGCTTGGCGGTCTCCGTGCGTGGCTGTCGAGCAACGACGACATGGGCTCTGGCGGTTCGTCCGGCGGGTTCAACACCTCGACCAGCGTTGTTGACGCTGCGACCAACGGCACCCAGCGCGCCTTCACCAAGGCTATTCTGGATTCAGTCATCCTGTCCACCTACAACGCGGGCGGCAATCCGAATACGCTGATGGTCTCGCCCTACGTCAAGACCGTGTTCTCGCGCATCATGGACGACGCGGACGTGGTTCCGCTGCGCACCGATGTGAAGGGCAAGGGTCAGGCAACCATCATCGCCGCGGCGGATATGTACAGGTCCGACTTCGGACTGATTACCGTCATCCCGAACCGTCAGATGGCCCGCGCGGGTGCAACCATTGCCCGCAACGCCTTCCTGATCGACCCGAAGATGGTTGCGCTTGGCGTGTTCGACGACATCCAGCTCGTCAAGCCCGCCAAGACCGGCGACGCTGAAAAGCGCGTGCTTGTCACCGAGTACACGCTGTGTGTCCACAACCAGGCAGCGCATGGCGTTGCGGCCGACCTCTACGGCATGACGGCCTCGAGCTAAGGAGAAACGCAGATGCCTGTCACTCATATTCCCGTCACCGTGGGCGACGTTACCGCCTACACCGTTTTGGCGGACAATGCCGGTCTGGTTCATTACGTTCCCGACCTCACGTCTACCTGCACGTTTACGCTGCCGACCCCCAAGGCCGGCATGTGGTTCGAGTTCGCTTATATCGGCGACGCGGCGGATGCCGCTAGCTGGGTAATCGATACCACGTCAGACACCTATTACTTCAAGGGCGGTCTGATGTTTGCCGATCAGGACGGCGATGCCCTCGCCCCCATCGACGGCGACGGCAACAGCAACTCCAAGCTGACCGTGGTTACTCCGGAGCCCGGCACGAAAATTCGGGTCGAGTCCGGCAACGGTACGAACTGGTATCTCAGCGGGTACGTGCTGAGCGCGACCATTCCGAGCTTCGCCGACCAGTAAGCGTAACACCATCACTGAGGGGGCGGGCTTTACGGCTCGCCCCTTTTTCATGGGCGCTCCCGGCCCCAACCGAAGGATTTTTCCAAATGGCACTCTCCGCTGGCAATGACCAGAACCAGACCACCTCTCGCGTTCTGAACCAGATTCAGTATGCGATCACTGACGTTGCGGCCGACATCACCACCGCGACCACTTCCGACGTTTTCATGTTCTTCGACGCATCGGACAGCTACGAGCCGAAATACGGCGACGGTGCCAACGTGCTTGAAGCGGCCGGCGTTACATCGTCTGCGGCCGAACTCAACATCCTGACCGGCGTTACCGCAACCGCTGCGGAAATCAACGGCGCGGCTGATGTGTCGAGCCGGCTGGTAAGTATCACGGACGCTGCGACCTATACCGTGCTTGCGGCCAACAGCGGCAAAACCCACGTTTTCCCCGATCTGACGGCGAGCTGCACGGCGACCCTCCCGACTGCGGCGGCTGGTCTGGAATTCACCTTCATCGGCAAGGGCGTTGCGGCCGACGCGCAGGACTGGATCATCAAGTCACCGAGCGCGACGAACTACTTCATCGGCGGCGTTGCGTTTGCCGATACCGATGCTGGCGCGGGCGCTGACGAAATCCATGCCGGCATATACTCCAACGGGTCGTCCAACGACTTCCTGACGATCACCACCCCCGGTGCCGGCACGCGGGTTTACGTGATTTGCGACGGCACGAACTGGATCGTCAACGGTCAGGTGTTCTCGGCCACCGCACCGGCCTTCTCTGACACCTAACAACTACGGGCGGGTGATGAGCCCGCCCGATCACTTCAGGAGCAATCATGCCGAAAGGCGTTTACGAGCGCAAACCCAAGGAAGAACCAATGGCAAGCGAAACCGCTGCACCCGTGCAGCCTTCGGAGAAACTGTTCCCGGTCAAGCTCCTGAAGAATTACGTGCCCATCGGGAAATTTGAACTGGTTGGCTATCACCGTCCGGAAATCAAGCAGAAGGACAGCGCAGGCAGGGTTTCCATCGTGCAGGAAGCAGCGTTCATCGAGGGCGAGATGGCACCGCCTCCGTTCCCCGGCGTGGGCTTCGAGACCAAGATTTGGTCCGAGACCGTTCTGAGGCTTCCGATTGACGAGGCCAAGCGACTTGTTGGCAAGAACCTCGCTGAACGTGCCGATGCAATCCCAGGCTGACCCATCCCGAATTCCTGACGACGCTTGGGAATACGAAGGACAGTCGGCCGATGGCTTGCGCGTTCATTACATCCATTGGGTGGACCGCGAGCGCGGCATCTTCTTTCGCAAGACTGAAAACCTTGTCGAGGAGTCGTTGCTCAAGTTCAACGCGGAAAGCCTGAACATGTCGCATGGAATGCGGTTCAGTGATGAACCGATCGGGACCAAGGTGGCGTCCATTCCCCTGAACATCTTCTATCGCGACATCGCGCCTCGGGCCAAGCAGGGCGATCAGGACTTCATGAAGTGGTTTCTCGATAAGGACGAAAACCGGCCGTATCGCACTTTCCGGGGGCGAATGAAATAAGTGGCAATCAATACCTATGCGACGCTGGTTAGCGCGATCACGGAATGGCTAGCGAGGGATCAGGACGCGACCTTGACCGCGCGCATTCCCGACTTCATCACGCTTGCGGAGGCAAAGTTCAATCGCAAGCTGCTCCATCCGAAGATGGAAACGCGGTCAACGACCTCGGTTGATACCACTTCGACCTCTCCCGAATTCATCACGCTTCCGTCCGATTTTCAGACCATGCGCAGCGTTCGCCTTTCCGGGGTCACAGGCAAGCCGCGCCTTGCGTTCATGACCAAGACGCAGATCGACGATTACCGATATTCAATCGACAACGTAGAGGATCAGCCGGTCTATTTCGCGATTGTCGGGACTGAGATGGAATTAGCTCCGACGCCCGGCGAGGACTACGAACTGGAAATGGTCTACCGCGCTAATATCTCGGCTTTGACCTCTGGCAACACCACGAATTGGCTCCTGACGCTCGCGCCCGATCTCTATCTGTATGGCGTGCTGATGGAAGCCGCGCCTTACCTCAAGGATGACAACCGGATCGCGGTTTGGGCCAGCGGGATGCAAACCGCACTGGAACAACTCAACACGCACGGCGCACGGCAGTCGTTCGATTCCGGCCCGTCTGAAATCTGGCTTCCGGGTGTGACGCCTTGAGCGAAACCTGGACGCCGGCAAGTTCAACGTCTGAGAGCTGGACGGCAACGACCGTGGGCGATGTTGTGTTTAGCCCACTGGTGTTCTCTCACGCCACTTACACAAGCAAATATGTTTTTGCGTTCAGCAACGCCTCTTCCGACTCGGAAGGCTGGCACAAAAGCACTTCTAGCTCTGAAAGTTGGTCTGCGGCATCATGACGGCTGTAATTACCCATTCCACCGTTACGGGCGCGCCGGCTGACTCTACGGCGCTTGTGGACGGCGTTGCGTGGGATGCTAATCATACGATTACGGGCGAGGTTGCGCCGTCGCAGGGCGGCACGGGCGTTGCCAACAACGATTCATCTACGCTGACGATCTCAGGCTCGTTCGGAACGACGTTCACAGTTACGGCGACGACCTCGTTGACACTGCCGACGACGGGGACGCTTGCGACGCTGGCAGGGACGGAAACTTTCATTAACAAGACGCTGACCAACCCGATCATCACGGGAGCCACGCTTGGCGCCGCGACGATCAATATCAGCGGCAAGATTACGCCGTCGCAGATTACGGCGGACCAGGATAATTACGCGCCGACCGGGCTTTCGACTGCAACCGTTATCAGGATCAGTTCTGACGCTGCACGTAATATCACGGGTCTTTCTGCCGGGACGGATGGCGACATCAAGATTGTCGAGAATGTCGGGTCGTTCTCGATCACGCTGAAGGACGAAAGCGCGTCGTCAACGGCGGCAAACCGCTTTGCCCTGACCTCAGACCAAATCCTAAGCCCCGATTCCGTTGTCATCCTGAAGTATGACGGGACCAGCGCGCGGTGGCGGGCGGCCGGCGGCGGCGGGTCAACCTTCCTTGACTCGCTGTTCACGCTTCAAGACGACGGCGACACCACCAAGCAAGCGCAGTTCCAGCTTTCCGGCATTACGACTGCAACGACGCGGACATATACGCTTCCGGATGTGTCGGACACGCTGGTTACGCTCGGTGCCACCCAAGAGCTTGACAGCAAGACCCTTGATTCTTCGGTCGCTAAAGGGACCTGGACAGCTTCCGGCACATGGACGATCCCGGCGGTCACTTTGGGCGGCACAGTTTCCGGTGGCGGGAACCAGATCAATAACGTCATCATTGGCAATTCCACGCCGCTTGCCGGCTCGTTTACCTCGCTTGCCTATTCCACGACGCTAACCGGCACGTCCACTAATGCCAGCGCCCTTGCGATTGGTCGTCAGGGGGCAACCGATCCTGTCCTGAAGGTCAATGCAGCCACCTCGTCTGTTGCAACCGGCATCGAGATAACGGGCGCGGCAGCCGCGGGCGGCGTCAATGTTGCGGCAATATCGTCGGGTACAAATGAAAACCTGACGGTCAACGCCAAGGGTTCTGGTACAATCACCCTTGGCAACACCTCGACGGGGGCCATTACCCTCACCCGCGCCACTACCATGAGCGCGGCACTGACCTACGGCGGCGTGACGCTTTCCAACGCCGTTACAGGCACCGGAAACATGGTACTGGCGACCGCCCCGACCATTTCGACCATAACCCTATCTGGCGGGCAGATAGGGTTTCCCGCCTCTCAGAGCGCATCGTCGGACGCAAACACCCTAGACGACTATGAAGAAGGCACTTGGACGCCCGCAATTACTTGCACAACTCCTGGCAATCTTTCCGTTACCTACAGCATCCAGAGCGGGTTCTATACCAAAGTCGGGCGGATGGTGTTTGCACATTATGACGTAACGACTTCCGCCTTCACTCACACGACTGCATCCGGGACATTCATTATTTCAGGATTGCCGTTCTCGGCAACGTCTAGCATCACATGGCGGGGCCTGGTGCGAGGTGGTGGCTGGACAAAAGCGGGATACACGCAACTGCTTTCGTCAATTGTGAGCGGTGGAACAAACGTCACAGTCGCCGCAACTGGAAGCGGTTCGGCAGCAGGCGGCCTTGCGATCACGGAATGCCCAAGCGGCACAGCGCAAACTTATAACGGCTTTATAGCCTACCCGGATGCGTAAGGAGAAAGAAACGTGATCGAAAAGAAGACCGTTATTGACCGCATAGAGGTTGATCGGGCGGGCGTGGTCGGAATTCGCTTCGGTCTCCTGCTTGTGGAGAATGGCGTAGAAATCGACTGCAAATGGCACCGCACGGCCATTGAGCCGGGCGGCAGCGTGGATGCACAAATCGCAGCCGTTGACGCTCATTTGCAGTCGATGGGCAAGGCCACAGTCGAAAAGTCCGGCGGGAGTGTGGACCGGCTGAAGTCGATTGTGACGGTGGTTCATACTGACGAAGTAAAAGCGGCGCACGCTGCCGAACGTGCAAAGCGCGTCGAATTTTAGCAATCAAGCAATGATTGGCGGCTTCATTTTCTGCAAAAAATCTATCTCTTCAGCAACGTCTTCCAACTCGAAAATTCCTTCGTTACCAATAAACTTCACATACATTTCGAAAACGTCGCCGGTCACCCTTACCACCGTGATTTCGTCGTTACTTTTGATGCGACACCACCAGAATCCCGGCGTTGGCTCCCTATTATTGATGATTGGTCTATTCATCCATCCCTCGCAACAAGCTGCAAAACCCTGAGAAGCAATAGCCCATAAATGCCCCTCCTGCAATTCGGCGAATACCGTCCAGACGTATCCGACTACGAGGCGCAGGCGACCAAGAACATTCTAAACGTGGTTCCGCGCGGAGATGGCTATGGGCCGTTCTCTGCCTTTGCGGCGGCCACGTCTGCGCTTCCCGATGCTTGCCGTGGCGGTTTCTACGCGCTGAAATCGGATGGTTCGGTGCAAGTCTTTGCCGGCACGGAAACGATGCTCTACCAGCTCAACAATACCGATTTGAGCTGGACGCCGGTTTCGCGACTTGCCGACTGCACGATTACGAACGCAAGCCCCGGCGTCGTGACCTACACCAACACGTTCGCGGCAAATCAGCCGGTTGTGTTTAGCGCCGGCTCTGGCACCTTGCCGACAGAACTTGTCGCCGGGACGGTCTACTATGTCCACGCTACGGGCCTTTCCGGCACCTCGTTCAGTGTGTCGGCAACGGCCGGCGGGACGCGCATCAACACGTCCGGCGGCTCCGGTACGGTCAAGATAACAGGGCAATATTCCGCGCTGTCTTCCGATGCCAACTGGCAATTTGCGCAGTTCGGCTCGCTTGTGAAGGCCACGCAGGAAAACGAGCCTCTACAGACTTTCACGCTTGGCTCGTCCTCGCAGTTCGCGGATAACTCCGGGTCTCCGCCTCAGGCCGCCTATATCGCGGTCGTCGGGCGGTTCCTGGTGCTCTCGGGCCTTCTGTCCAACCCGTTCCGCATTCACTGGTCGGCACTGAACGACACGACGGGATGGACGAGCGGGACCAGTTCATCCGACTATCAGGACTTTCCTGACGGCGGCATTGTGCGCGGCGTGGCGGGCGGCGAGTTCGGGGTGATCTTTCAGGATCAGACCATCCGGCGCATGTCCTATATTCCGGGATCTCCGATCATCTTTCAGATCGATCGCATCACGCAGGATGAAGGACTGTTCGCACCTTACTCGATGGTTTCGACGGGCTCGACGGTCTACTACTACTCGAACAAGGGTTTCAAGAAAATCGAGGCTGGCGGGCTACCGCAGCAGATCGGGCGGGAGCGGGTGGACCGGACGACGTTCACCGACCTCGACCGCGGCAATCTGCAACTGTTTCAGGGAGCAGGAGACCCAAGGGGAACGCGGGTGTTCTGGGCCTACAAGTCGGGTGCTGGTGCTGCGGACCTCTACGACAAGATACTCGGCTACGACATCGCGCTTGACAGGTTCTTCCTGCTTTCCGTGACGGGGGAATATCTGCTTGGCGTCTCGCAGGCCGGTATCACGCTGGAAAACCTGGACTCGGTGTCGTCGTCCATCGACGCTCTGACACTAACGCTTGATGCTTACGCTTCCTCGGTGCAGCCGCAAATCGCTCAGTTCAACAGCGAACACAAGCAGGGCTTCTTTACCGGCGACAACCTGGAAGCCACGCTGGAAACCGGCGAGCAGGGCAACGACGGCGGCA
>Ga0207952_1000917_pt1 | contig 16304 bp, 14 predicted proteins | sample SubbioR12Aug_8Ca_FD_184831 | JGI IMG/M metagenome (GOLD analysis project Ga0207952, IMG submission 184831) | Serpentinite rock and fluid subsurface biosphere microbial communities from McLaughlin Reserve, California, USA - CR12Aug_8Ca (SPAdes) | ecosystem: Environmental > Terrestrial > Deep...
CAGACGCTCGCCGTGCGTAACGCCGGCCGGCACCTTGACCGAAAGCGTGCGCAGCTTCTTGCGCCAGCCGCTGCCGGCGCATTCTTCGCAAGCGCTCTCGCGCAGATAGCCGCGTCCGCCGCAGCCTTCGCACAGGCGCGTGCCGCGACTGTCGCCGCGCACCCGGCCAACGCCATTGCACTGGGCGCAGGGCTGAGAATGCGTGCGCTGCACCCGGCCGCTGCCGTGACAGGGCGAACAGCGGCTGCTGCGTGCCAGTTCGATGTGCTTGACGCAGCCATGCGCCGCTTCCTCCAGCGTCAGGATCAGGGTTTGCGTCAGGTCGTCGCCGGCGGATGCCGTTTCGGTCGGCGCTTCATCCGTCGCCGGGTCGGCCGACGCCCGCCCCTGCTGCCACTGCGCATAGCGTTGCGGATCGAGAATCAGCTCGTAAGCGGCCTTGATGCGCTTGAATTCAGCCTCCGCCGTCGCCGTCGGGTTGCGGTCCGGATGCCAGCGCATGGCTAGGCGCCGGTAGGCGCGCCTGACCTCTTCAAGCGACGCTTCCTGGTGCAGGCCGAGCGTGGCGAACGGATCCTTGGGAAAATTCATGGCTGGCGCTTTTCAAGGAACTTGACGAACCGGGTGAAGCAGAACGGGGAATCGACAGCAGAAAAATGCAGTGGGAGATTTTAAGCGATCGCGGGCTCGATCTGCGCTTTTCTCTGAAAAGCGCAGACGGGCGCCGACTCGCGCACGGGAGAAATGAGAAACCGCCGTCCCGCGTGGCGCAGGCGGCGGTTTTCGGCCCGATCAGGCGAGTTTGAAGCGGCGAACCTCGGCTTCCAGGTTTTCCGACAGGCGTTCGAGCTGCGCCGCCGTGCTGCCGTTCTCCCCGGCCGCGGCGCTGTTCTGCTCGGCCATCCGGGCGATGCTTTCGACGTTCTTCGCAATCTCCGTACTGGCGCTGGTCTGCTCGCGCAAGGCTTCGGAAATATCGCTGACCGTGCCGACGACACGATGCGCGCTGGCTTCGATCTCGCTGATCGAGCTGCCGGCTCGCGTCGCCAGTTCGACGCCGGAATTGACCCGCACGACGCCGTCGCTCATGCTCGACACGGCGTTCTTGGCGCCGCCCTGAATCGCCGCGATCATCTGCGAGATTTCCTGCGTCGACTTGCTGGTCCGTTCGGCCAGCTTGCGCACCTCGTCGGCGACCACGGCGAAACCGCGGCCCGACTCGCCGGCGCGCGCCGCCTCGATCGCCGCGTTGAGCGCCAGCAGATTGGTCTGGTCGGCAATCTCCTTGATCACGCTGACGATCTGCGAGATCTTTTCGGAACTCCGGCCAAGCTCGCCGATGATGCCGGCCGACTGATTGACCACGCCGGCGATCAGCTGGATTTCGCGCACCACCTCGCCGACGATGCGACCGCCATCGACCGAGAGGTCGCCGGCATTCTTCGACTGGACGCTGGCATCCTGTGCGTTCTTGCTGATGTGATCGACGCCGACCGTCATCTGTTCGATCGCCGCCGCCATCGCCGATGCGGCGCTGCTCTGCTGCTCGGCGCTCTGCGTGATCTGCAGCGACGATCCCGACAGGCGCTTGGTGGCCTGCAGGACTTCGCCGGCACTGTTCTGGACGTTGCGGATCAGGCTGCGGAAGGCATCGACCATCTCGTTCAGGCTGTCGCCGACCAGTTTCAGTTCATCGCGCGTGCCGAGATCGACGTGCACCGAAAGGTCGCCGGTGGCGATCATTCGCGCTTTTCTGGCCAGTTCGTTGATGCTGTCGATGGTGGCGTAATAGGCGCCGATCGAGATGTAGGCAAAAATCGCCAGGATCAGCCCGGCAACGCCAATGCTGATCTGCAGCTCGCTGCGCGCCTGCGCGACGCGCTGCTGAACCGATCGCTCAAGTGCCGGGAACAGCACCTCGTTCATCTGCCGGTAGCCGTTGTCGATGGCCTTCGAGGTCAAGGTGAAATAGTCCGCCGCCGAGATGCTGAAGGTGCGCAGGAAGAAATCCTCGATCACGGTCTTGCCGATCTGTTCGCTGAGCGCGTCGAGCTCCTTGGCCGCACTGCCCAGGGCATCCTTCAGCTCCGGGTTGTAGCGCAGGGTCTTTTCAAGGCTGATGCGGTTGATTTTCTGCCCCCACGCCAGTTCGTTGAGCAGGCTGCGCAGCTTGTTTTCGTGATGTTCCTGCAACTGCTGATCGACCAGGACGCCGCTGCCGATCCCGCGCAACTGGCCGAGCCGCTCGATCACCAGCGGCAGCTTGCTGATCGCCATGTCGATCAGGTAGATCGAGTTCATCTGCGGATCGCTGCTCAGCATGTAGTGATCGGCTGCCAGCGACTGAAAGACCAGCAAATCGTCGATCAGGCGGCTGTGCTCGGCAATGTTCTCCGGAACCGACATGGCGAGTCCGCCGCTGCGCAGCTTTTCCCAGTCGGCCTGAAATTTCTTCCACGCCGGACTGCCCGTCAGTTCGGCAGCCATCAGGCCTTCGAGGACTTTCAGCTCTCCGCTCACGTCCTTCTCGCGCAGCGGCCGCGCCTCTTTCATCTTCGCGTCGCCGTGGATGGCCCCGGCCGACAGGCCGCGATGCTGCTGCAGGCGCTGCACCAGCTTCGACATCGGCTTCATGACCTCGATGCCGGCCAGTTCGTTGCGCGAATGGCTGATCACCCGGTCAAGATGCGTGACGAGGTTGACCAGGACGAAGCCGATCGCCACCAGCGCCAGAACGCCCATGACGGCAAATTTCTTCGTATATCCCAAGCCGTTCATCAGCTTGATTGACGGCGCAAACAGAGCTCGCATGATTTGATTCCCCATGTTCCGTGTTTTGTGATTCATTTGTCCGCTTACGATAACACTAAAATGTATCGGTTTCACACTATCGTTTGTGCAAAAGAAAACACACTGCGCCAACTCCCGCACGCTTATTCGATCCGCGCGAAAACATCCCGGCAGCTGCGGCGCCGCAGCGTGCGATCGGCAGCACGATCAAGGTTAGAATTGCCAGTTCGCTGCAGTATTCCACAACTCGGAGCCAGTCCGCATGAGCCATTTCAAGCATCACGTATTTTTCTGCTGCAACCAGCGCGCCGAAGGCGAAACCTGCTGCAACAACCGCGGCGCCAGCGAGATGCAGACCTACGCCAAGGATCGCATCGGCGAGCTGAAGCTGAAGGGCAAGGGCAAGGTGCGCATCAACAAGGCCGGCTGCATGGACCGCTGCGACGACGGTCCGGTTCTCGTGGTCTACCCGGAGGCGGTGTGGTACACCTATATCGACAAGGAAGACATCGAGGAAATCATCCAGGAACACCTGGTGCATGGCCGGGTTGTCGAGCGTCTGAAAATCTGAGCCGGAAAGACAGGAATCTGACGGGATGAAGCTCACCGAAGAAAAACTGCTGATCGACGGCCCGGCCGGCAAGATCGACGTCATCGTCGAGAACCCCGGCGCGCCACGCGGCATCGCGCTGATCGGCCATCCGCATCCGCTGTTCGGCGGCGGCAATACCAACAAGGTGGCGCAGACGCTGGCGCGCACCTTCGCGCGTATGGAGTACGTCGCGCTGCGTCCGAACTTCCGCGGTGTCGGCGACAGCGAAGGCGTGCACGACGACGGCCGTGGCGAGACCGACGACCTGCTCGCCGTGCTCGCCGAGGCCAGGCGCCGCTACGGCGATCTGCCCGTCGCGCTGGCCGGCTTCTCCTTCGGCGCCTACGTGCAGACGCGCGTCGCGAAGGCGCTCGCCGAGGCCGGCCACCCGGCGCAGCGGCTGGTCCTGATCGGCACCGCCGCCGGCTTCGTCGAAGGCACGCGCAGCTACGATACCGAGGCGGTACCCGGCGACACCATCGTCATCCACGGTTCGGAAGACGAAACGGTGCCGCTGGGCAACGTGCTGGACTGGGCGAAACCGCTCGAACTGCCGGTGATCGTCGTTCCCGGTGCGGATCACTTCTTTCATCGCCGCCTGCACGTCATCCGCGAAATCATCACCCGCGCATGGCGGCACTGAAGACCAGCGCAGCATCCAGCCCGGGCGACGTAGCGCTGCGCGTCAGCGGCCTGCGCAAGTCCTACGACGGCAAGGAAGTGGTCGCCGGCATCGATTTCACCGTGCCGCCCGGCACCTGCTTCGGCCTGCTCGGTCCGAACGGCGCGGGCAAGACGACCACCCTGCGCTGCTGTCTCGGGCTGACGACGCCCGACGCCGGCGAGATCCGGCTCGGCGGCTTGCCCATCCCGGCGCAGGCCGAAGTCGCGCGGCAGCGCGTCGGCGTCGTACCGCAGTTCGACAACCTTGATCCGGACTTCACCGCCGGGGAAAACCTGATGGTTTACGGTCGCTACTTCGGACTCCAGGACGCGACCATCGGCGCGCGCATTCCCGACCTGCTCGATTTCGCCGGTCTCGCCGGCAAGGAGAAGGCGCGCATCCAGACGCTGTCCGGCGGCATGAAGCGGCGCCTGACGCTGGCGCGCGCGCTGATCAACGATCCGGACATCGTTTTCCTCGACGAGCCGACCACCGGCCTCGACCCGCAAGCCCGGCACCTGATCTGGGAACGCCTGAAACGGCTCACCGCACGCGGCAAGACGCTGATCCTGACCACCCATTTCATGGACGAAGCCGAGCGTCTGTGCGACCGCCTCGCCGTGCTCGACCACGGCGCACTGGTCACCGAAGGCGCACCGCGCGAACTGATCGGCGCGCAGATCGAACCGCAGGTCGTCGAAATTTTCGGCGACGAAGCGCCGGCCTGGGCCAAGGCCCGGCGCGAACTCGGGCAGCGCCTCGAAGTGGCCGGCGACACCGCCTTCTTCTATTGCCGCGACGCGCTACCGCTGCTCGCCGCGCTGGCCGACGCCCCCGGCCTGCGCTACGTGCATCGCGCGGCCAATCTCGAGGACGTATTCCTCAAACTGACCGGCCGCGAGCTGCGCGATTGAAACGAGGAAAAATCTTGAACCACCAAGACACCAAGAACACAAAGTTTCACCAAGAAAACCTGCTTGAATTTCTTGGTGTAACTTGGTGTAACTTGGTGCCCTTGGTGTCTTGGTGGTGAAGCCCTTTTCTTTCCGACCCATGAATAAGCAAAGACTCTTCGCCCTCCCCCGTCCCGGTCTGCACTGGCTGCCCGTCTGGCGGCGCAATTTCCTGGTCTGGCGCAAGCTGGCGATTCCTTCGGTGCTCGGCAACCTCGCCGATCCGCTGATCTACATGCTCGGCCTCGGCTACGGTCTCGGCGCGCTGTTGCCGCAAGTCGGCGGCGTCAGTTACGTGAGTTTCCTGGCGGCCGGAACGATCGTCGCCAGCACGATGAACGCGGCGACTTTCGAGGCGCTTTACTCGGCTTTCTCGCGCATGCACGTGCAGAAAACCTGGGACGCGATCCTCAACACGCCCCTTTCGCTCGACCATGTGCTGGCCGGCGAACTGATCTGGGCGGCGAGCAAAAGTCTGCTCTCCGGACTGGCCATCCTGCTCGTCATCGGCGCGCTCGGGCTGACCAGCTCGCCGCTCGCGCTGTGGGTGATCCCGGTCATTTTCCTGACCGGCCTGGCCTTCGCCGCGATGGGGCTGATCGTCTGTGCGCTGGCGCCGTCCTACGACTTCTTCATGTACTACTTCACGCTGTTCATCACGCCGATGCTGCTCGTCTCCGGCGTGTTTTTCCCGGCCGACCAGCTGCCGGCGGCGCTGCACACGGTGGCCGGCTGGCTGCCGCTGGCGCACGCCGTACAGCTGGCCCGCCCGCTGCTGCTCGGCGAAGTGCCGGCCAATGCCGGCGCGCACGTCGCCGCACTGCTGGCGATCGCCGCAGTCGCCTTCAGCATCGCCACGGTACTGACACGGCGGCGCATGCTCAAGTAGCAGCAACGGCTCGCTTCAGGCGCTGAGCACCCGCTTCTCCCGCAGCAGTTCGATGAACTGCTTGCACGACAGGGGCTGGTGATAGAAATAACCCTGCATGGTGGTACAGCCGGACTGCTCCAGATAATTCGCCTGAATTCTTGTTTCGACGCCTTCGGCCACCAGCTTGAGCCCGAGCCCGCGCGCAATCGAGATGATCGCCAGAACGACCGGGAAGTGGCCATCCTCGCGCTGGATTTCCTTGACGAAGGATTGATCGATCTTGATCGTATGAATCGGGAAACGATGCAGATAGGCGAGCGATGAATAGCCGGTGCCGAAGTCGTCGATGGCCACGCTGACGCCGAGCTGGCACAGCTTGTTGAGTTGCTCGATGGCGTGCTGCGGATTGCGGATGCAGATGTTCTCGGTAATTTCGACCTCGATTTGCGCAGGCGAAACACCATAGTGCGCGAGCGTTCCGCGCATCTTGTCGAAAAAGTCGCCGCGATCGAGGTAGTGCGGCGAAATATTCAGGGAAAGCTGCACCGGCTCTCCGCCAACCGCGTTCCACTGCAGGAGATCGCGACAAAGCGCCCCGAGCATCCAGTCGCTGATCGGAATCATCAGACCGTTTTCTTCGGCGAACGGCAGGAACTCGCCGGCGGTGAGCAGGCCGCGCTGCGGATGATTCCAGCGCATCAAGCCTTCGGCGCCAAGAATCTGCCCGGTCCGCACATCGACCTGCGGCTGGTAGAACATTTCCAGTTCGTCCTGCTCAAGCGCCCGGCGCAGGCTTTGCTCCAGCGCGATCTTCTGGTGCGAGGCGTCGAGCATCGAGCAGTCGTAAAAAGCGTAGCCGTTCTTGCCCTGCGCCTTCACGTGATACATGGCGATATCGGCATGGCGCAACAGTTCGTCAATCGACTCGCCGTTGCCCGGGTAAACCGCAATCCCGATGCTGGCCGAGATGTGGATTTCGTTGCCGTCAAGAATGAAGGCGCTGCCCAGCGACTGCAGGAATTTTTCGGCGATCACCTCGGCGTCCTGCCGGCCGCGCAACTCGGGCAACACCAGGGTGAACTCGTCACCGCCGAGGCGCGCCAGCGTGTCGCCCTGGCGCAGGCAATTCTTCAGGCGGCCCGCGACCTGCTGCAGCAACTCATCGCCGGCGACGTGACCCAGGGTGTCGTTGACCAGCTTGAAACGATCCAGATCGACGAACATGACCGCCAGTTCGCTCTCGTTGCGCCGCGCCTGGATGACGGCCAGACCGAGGCGGTCCTTGAAAAGGATGCGGTTCGGCAAGGCGGTCAGAATGTCGTGATAAGCCTGATAGGAGATCAGCTCTTCGGCCCGTTTCCGGTCGGTGATGTCGCGCGCCACGCCGTAGGTGCCGAAAAATTCGCGCTTGCTGACCTCCTCGCCCAGCGAATACATGCCCATCGAATTGAAGGCGATGGTCATCAGGGTGTTCTCGAAGGTCCGCTCCTGATCATCGCCGCCCAGGCTCTTCAGCCGCAGTTCGACATTGCGCGAAGCACGATCGCCAACCCGCCTTTCGTTGAAGACGTAACGCGCGCGCTCGATGTCTTCATCATGCACGAGCAGGGAATAGTGCTTGCCGATCAGGTCGTCGCGGCCAAAACCGAGCAATTGCTGCGCGCGATCGTTGATGAAGGTGAAGCGCCCTTCCTGGTCCAGCGTGTAGATGATGTCCGGCGAGCTATCGACGAGGTAGCGGTAGAGCTTTTCCGAACACTCCAGCCGCCAGGCGATGCTGCGGTTGTCGCTTTCCAGACGCCGTTGCTGCAGGGCGTTATCGACCGTCTTGAGCAATTCCTCGCGCGTGTAAGGCTTGCGCAGATAGCCGAAAGCACCGCGTTTCAGGGCGCCAATCGCCGCGTCGATCCCGGTATCGCCGCTCAGCACGATTACCTTGGCATCAATGCCCCGGGCGTTGATGAAATCCATGATTTCGTGCCCGCCGAAATCGGGCAGCCGCAAATCGAGCAGGACCAGATCGAACTGCAGCTTGCCCAACTGCGCCACCGCCTCGCCTCCCGACGCGGCAGTCAGCAGCTGATAGCCGCGATCGTCAAGCAAGGCGCACAGACTGCTCAGCAGCCGGGGCTCATCATCGACCAGGAGCAGGCGTGGGGAATTTTCGGCCGAAAGGAAGAGCGGCGTTTGCACACCCCCCAGGGCAAAATTGAGTGCGGCGGAATCGTTGGCAGATATTACTTTCATCTTCACCCCATGCCGAATCCCTGTCTGGCGCTAACTGGTGCGCTTACGGACCGGTAGCAATATTTCGAATGACGTCCCTGTATTACTGCTGCGACACGCGATCAAACCCTGCGACTTCTTGACCAGGCCATAGACGATACTCAGGCCGAGCCCCTGATGCCCATTGCCCTTGGTCGTGCGAACCGGCGCGAAGAGATTGGCGAGAATCTCCGGCGGCATTCCCGGGCCGCTGTCCCTGACGCAAAGCTCCGTGTACAGACGTCCGTCCCGGTTAACGTGGCCGGTGTTCGCGATCTGGATCTCGCCGCCGGCCGGCATCGCCTCGACGGCGTTCTTGACCAGATTGACCAGGATTTGCTTGAGCGTGTCGGACGCTCCTTCAATCTCGCACGGAGTATCCTGGGTCTGCGCGACGATGCGCACCGCGTCGGGGGCAAACCCGGCATTGCGGAACAGGCGGACAACATCGCGCACCACCCGGTTAACTTCGCTGCCGCCTTCGCGCAAGCTCGGTTTCAGGTCGGCGATTCCCTTGACGATCTGGCCAACCCGATCGATTTCCTCATGCAGGATCGACATTTCGCCGACCACCGGCTGCTGCTTTTCCAGCTTTCCGCCAAGCACGCTGAGGTAGTTCTTGATGATCGAGAGCGGGTTGTTGACTTCATGAACGATGCGCCGCGAGGCATCCCGGTATTCTTCGGCGAGCCTGGCGATGCGACGCGACGATTCGCCGCGCTCGCCCAGTTCAGTCTCGAGCGCCAGGGCAACCTGCTCGCCGAAAGATCTGAGGAAGCGTTCGCGCTGCTGCAAACCCGGCACCTGCCAGGCAGCCACGCCGCCGATCATCACCCCCAGACAACGCTGTGCCGAAGCCAGCGGCAGACAGACGAGGGCGTCGCTGCCGAGCACCCGCAGCAGTTGCTCCTCGGCGATGCCGAGCGGATTTCCGTCCCGGCCGATAAAGGCCATGCGGCGCTGCAAGGCCGCTTCGGCAAGCACGCCGCCGCCGGTCAGCGCGATGGAAAATTCACTCAGACGCTGCTTGTGCTCGCCCAGCGGTACGCCGACCAGCGCCTGGCCGGTGCCGTTCATCAGCAGGATGAGCACTTCTTCAAAATCAAACAGCAGGCGCGCCGATCGCGCCGCCGATTCAAGCAGCCCGGCCTCGCCCTGCTGCCGGGAGAACGACCGGCCGGCCTCGGAGGTCAGTACCAGATTGCGCACTTCTTCGCTCAACTGCTGGTGCACGGCATCCGGCGCACCCGGATCACGGGCGGGCGGCACCAGCGCCGGATCGAATCCGTCCAGGTCGATGCCAAGGTAGTCGGCCGACTTGCTGACTTGCGAACTGGCGCCCTGGCTGATCTGCGTCAGATCCGCGGCGGCGATCCCGCACAGCGCGCCGGCCGCCTTGACGGCCAGGTCATCCTCGCCGTGACTGCTCAGCAGATGCGCCAGGAGAACGATGCGGACGAGCGGATGCGCCGATTCCAGACGCGCCACCGGTTCGTGGTGATAAAGCACGCTGTCGGCGAGAAAGGAATCCAGATTCCAGCGCTCGATCAACCACGCACCGGCTTCCGGATGCGTGATCTTCAGCGTCGCCTGCTCGACCGCGCAGAGATTGTCGTCGTCCCGGGAGAGAAAATTGCCGGCGTATTCGCGCGGCGCGGCAGCAAGCAACGCCAGACGGCCGACGTCATGCAGCAGGCCGGCCAGGTAGGCTTCCTCGATGTGCGGGTAGCGCATTTTTTCCGCAATTTCCCGCGCCATCACCGCAGCCGACAACGAGTGCTGCCAGAAACCGCGAAGGTCGGTACTGTTCGAATGGGAAAAATTGTTGAAAACCTGGAAGACCGACTCGCTGATCACCAGCGTCTTGATCATGTCGATGCCGAGCGTCATCAGGGACTGCTCAAGCCCGGCCTTGCGACCGCTGCGGTGATAGGCGGAGCTGTTGGCGACGCCAAGAATCTTGCCGGTCATCCCGGGGTCTTTGGCGATCAGCTCGGCCAGCGCGGTCATCCCGACTTCATCGGTCTGGCATTGCTCGATCAGCTTGAGGAGGATCTGCGGCATTGCCGGCAGACGGGCGACCAGCAAACGGTTGCGGATATCTGAATCAGCCTGATGCATGGTCATCCGCGCTGCCGTCAAACAACCCGCGCGGGGAACAGGCACGCGATCGAACGATCGGGTGCGCCAGACACTCCCCCATCCCTGGTCATCAACTGCAGGAAGCCCCCTTCCAAATTGATGCGTTGTCTATATCTTGATCGCGAGATACTACAAGATTGACGAAATTACAGCCAGTGATACAAAAAAAGGCGCCAGTCAAGCAGAAAAGGCAAATCTCGCAAAAACAGGAGGGCCACGCCAGCATGCTTCGACCAGAAAGAAGGCCGTCGATGGGCGATGCGTATTTCGCCGCAGCCACTCGATTTTGTTGCACGCCCTTTCAAAAGGTCGGCATACTTTCGAACGTGGCTGCCTGTTTCTTCGAAAACTCGGGAAAATTCAGCCAATTGCCGGTAAAACCTGATTGAAGACGGCTGGTGAAACATGCATGCCGCAGTTTCCGATACCCGACGTATCGATTTGTTCAAGAAAGCGCGCCATGACACGTGAAAACAAAGACGAGGAAGTCGTCGCGGCTGCACCGCAGCCAAAACCGAAACTTGCGCTCGTTGTCATCCTCTCGATCCTGACGGGCGTGCTGCTGACCTGGGCGATTGGCGTTACCGTCTACCACTTCCAGTCCCGCAAGGCGCTGCAGACAGAACTCGCTGCGGCCAAAGAAGAAGCAAAACGCAAATCGCTGATGGTTGACGAATTGCAGGAGCAGATCACCGGCCTGTCCAAACAGATACATGCGCTGAGGGATTTTTCGGTCGCCAAGGCCAGCGGCGTCGCCGCCGAAGCGATTGCCGCGGCCGGCAAACAACAGCCTCCTGCCGACGGCAGCCCGGCGGCGGCCCCGGCTGCCGCAACGGCAACGGCCGCGCCGCCGCCCGTGGCAAAAAAACCCAAGCCCGCCGGCCTCGATTGCCAGTTGGTCGGCAAATCGGCGGCAGAGCAGATGGCGACGCTGCAGCGCTGCACGCAAGCGATGGACGGCAAGAAATAGCCGGCCTACGTTGCGCGCAGCAGCTTCCAGTACTGGTATTTCAGCGCCGCTGCGGCGCCGGCGATGAAAGCGGCAAAGGCGAGCAGCGAACCGGCGGCCAGGGTTGACAAGCCGGTAATCCCCTGGCCGATCGTGCAGCCCGTCGCCACGACGCCGCCGAAGCCCATCAGCGCGGCGCCCAGCAGATGGTTGGCGGTATCCTCGACGTCGCGGAAGCCCTCCCAGCGGAAGCTGCGGCTGAGCAGCGCATAGAGCATGCTGCCGGCGACGACGCCGAGGGCGCCGGCGATGGCAAAACTCATCTTGCGGCTGCTGTCCGACCACAGCATCAACAACTCCAGCGTGTAAGCCTGCGGCGCGACGAAGGTGAACGATTCCATGCGCCCGCTGTTGGTGGCAATAAAGGCTTCCTGCAGCGTATCCGGGTCTTCAGCCAGATAACCGAGGTGGCCGCTGACATACCAGCCGCCGACGACGACCAGACCGGTGACGATGCCGCCGAGCAGATTGTCGAACGTCAGGAAATCGCGCCGGGCAAAGACGACGGCGAGCAGAGCGCCGGCAATCGCCAGTGCGCAGACGGCCAGCGCGCTGTCAGGGGCCATTCCGTAAGCGCTGAGCAGCGCCGGCAGATCCTGGCCGCCGGGCAGGTAGATCGAAACACGCTCAAGAACATTGACGCGAAACACGCCGAGCACGCCGCGCATGGTCATATAGGCGACGATCCCGAGCACCAGGAAAACGACCAGCGACTTGACGTTGCCGCCGCCGATGCGGATCAGCGTTTTCCCGCCGCAGCCCGATGCAAGCACCATGCCGACGCCAAAACAGAGACCGCCGACGAGGTAGGAAAGCCAGATGAAGTTCGGCGTGCGATAGATCGACTTGCCGAGGTCGATCTGGCCGCTCGCGTGCAATGCCGCACTGCCGAGAACGGCAACGGCGATCGCCAGCAGCCACATGCGCATGCGGCTCCACTCACCCATATTGACGATATCGGAAACCGCGCCCATGGTGCAGAAGTGCGTCCGATTGCCGACCGCGCCGAACACCCCGCCAAGGGCGAAGGCGAGCCAGAGGATGGTATTCGGCGAAGCGGCGCTTTCCATCGGCGTCAAGCCGCGTAAGGCGTGGGGTCGGCGACGCCGGCGGCGATAAAACCTTCGCGGCGCAGACGGCACGAATCGCAGACGCCGCAGGCGCGACCCGCCTCGTCGGCCTTGTAGCACGACACGGTCAGGCGGTAATCGACGCCGAGCTGCAGGCCGCGGCGGATGATTTCGCCTTTGCTCAGGTCGATCAGCGGCGCATGGATGGTCAGCCAGGCGCCTTCGACGGCGGCCTTGGTCGCCAGGTTGGCCATCATTTCGAAAGCCGCGATATAGTCGGGCCGGCAATCGGGGTAACCCGAGTAATCGACGGCATTGACGCCGACGAAGATGTCGCGGCTGGCGAGCACCTCGGACCAGGCCAGCGCCAGCGAGAGCATCACGGTATTGCGCGCCGGCACGTAGGTCGCCGGGATGCCCGGCTGCACGCCGTCGACCGGCACGTGGATGCTGTCGTCGGTGAGCGCCGAACCGCCGAACTGCCCGAGGTCGAGACGCATGACGCGATGCTCGCGGGCGCCGAGCGCCTTGGCGACATGCACGGCGGCATCGAGTTCGGCGCGATGGCGCTGGCCGTAGTCGAAGGACAGGCAGTAGCAGTCGAAGCCGGCCGCCCGGGCGATGGCCAGCGTGGTGGCCGAATCGAGCCCGCCGGAAAGGAGGACGACGGCGCGGCGGGGATGGTGGTCGGGAATTTTGCTCATGGGGTGGCGAATATACCGCTTTTTACCCGCTGCTGAAATGGAGCCGCGCCGTATCTGTTTGTTCTTGCGCTACAATCCGGGGCTTCCACGCCCTCGACCAGCCCGACCTTTGCGGAGAAAAACATGTTCCAGAAACGCCTGACGATCATTGCCGCCTCGCTGCTGCTCGCCGCCAACGCCTACGCGGCCGACGCCGTCAAGGTCGGCTTCGTGTCGACGCTGTCGGGCCCCGGCGCCGGCCTCGGCGTCGACATCCGCGACGGTTTCAACCTCGCGATGAAGCACCTGAACGGCAAGCTCGGCGGTCTGCCGGCCGAGATCATCGTCGCCGATGACCAGCAGAAGCCCGAAGTCGCGCAACAGATCAGCGAAAAATTCCTGAAGAAGGACAAGGTCGATTTCATGACCGGCATCGTCTTCTCCAACCTGATGCTCGCCGTCGGCCAGCCGGTGTTCGACAGCAAGACCTTCTACATCTCGGCCAACGCCGGCCCGTCGCAGTACGCCGGCGAGCAGTGCAACCCCTACTTCTTCAACGTCGCCTGGCAGAACGACAACCTGCACGAGGCGGTCGGCAAGTACGTGCAGGACAAGGGCTTCAAGAACGTCGTGCTGGTCGCCCCGAACTACCCCGGCGGCAAGGACGCGATGACCGGCTTCAAGCGCTTCTATCAAGGCAAGGTCGGCGAGGAGGTCTATACCAAGCTCGGCCAGCTCGACTACGCGGCGGAGCTGGCGCAGATCCGCTCGCTGAAGCCGGATGCGGTGTTCTTCTTCCTGCCCGGCGGCATGGGCATCAACTTCGTCAAGCAGTTCGTCGCCGCCGGCCTGTCGCGCGACACGCAGCTCTTCGCGCCCGGCTTCTCGGCCGACGAGGACGTGATCAAGGCGGTCGGCGCGCCGATGCTCGGCATGTTCAACTCGTCGCACTGGACGCACGACATGGACAACGCCGAGAACAAGCGCTTCGTCGCCGACTTCCAGAAGGACTACGGCCGCCTGCCGTCGCTCTACGCCTCGCAGGGCTACGACGCCGCGCTGCTGATCGACGCCGCCGTGCGCGACACGAAAGGCAAGCTCGACAACAAGGACGCCGTCCGCAAAGCGCTCGAAGCCAAGCGCTTCAAATCCGTGCGCGGCGACTTCAAGTTCAACAGCAACCACTACCCGGTGCAGAACTACTACCTGCGCGTGATCGGCAAGGACGCGCAAGGCCGGGTGACCAACAAGTCGATGGGCACGGTGTTCACCAACCACGCCGACGCCTACGTCGCGCAGTGCAGGATGAAGTAGCAGGGAGCTCTTCGCGCATTGCCCTGCAAGCCGCGCCAAATGGCGATCTGCAAACAGTATTGCCGTTGGAATAAATATCCATGCGGATCTCGCGACAGTCCGTCGCGAGATCGCCTATTGACGGGCGTTTTGGGGTAGCGGCAGCGACAGGAGTTAATTGGTAGAAATCAGAACTGATTATTACCTTCGTGGTCACGGTGCGTTAATGCAAGACCCTATGCTTTTCCCCATTGTTCGCACGTCCGGCAAGGGCTATAAAAAAAGCCGGACGAATCCGGCTTGATCGTTTCACGTGCGAAACGGCACGACTAAGCGGCGTGCTTGACCGGTGCGGGTACGGCACGTTTGCTAACTGAAAGCACCTCGATGCCCACGATATGCCCTGCCGCATCGTAGTCGACCATGATGCCCGGCTCGATTTGCCGGGTCGTCTCGACTTCTGCGTCGGAGATTTCCAGATAAGCGGCGTCTGCCTGTGGATCAAATTCAAGTTTCATAGGTCGGTAGCCTCGTCATCAAAATAAACCGTGACCACTGCAACAGGATCAACAGTTTCATTGTAAATCACGCGCAGCACCCGAAAACCTTTTTCGGGAATGGCCAGAAGCGCATGAACTAGCGTTGGATCATCTTTGTCGTTCTCGGTTCGCGCTGGATGGGCCAGCGCTGCCGCGATCCACTCAATTTGTATTTTTCGTTTTCGGCAACGCTTGATTGCGTGCTCAGTTAGTGTGTATTCCATGGTCGGCAGTCTATCAAGAAATAGAATGCCATCGCTGGATCGCCTTTTGACGGGCGTTTCTGGGTAGCGGCAGCGACAGGGGGTTGATTGGCAGAATTCAATCGTAGTCTGTCCCTTAAAATAGATGCCGGAGAGTGACGTATTCATTGGCTCTCCTGGTGGCGCGATTGCAGACCGCAGATTGGTGTGCCCCGCAAGGCAGCAATGGATTCGCCAACGAGCGAAGTACAAATAGCCTAAGAGCATCGCATTCGATGACGACCAAGGCTGCGCCTCGATTACTGACGGGCAACCGGTTGTGCCGATGGCTGGACGAACTTCACGATGGATTCGACTTCATCAATGGTCGTATCGAACCATTCGGTGCCCGGTGAATGACGCTTAGAACCTCGTGCTTCGAGCGTCGAATGGATGGCATCTTCGACCGCAGCAACCCGCTGCACATCCCAAATCCTCAAGACCACAGGATATTCAAAGCAACATGTTTGCTTGCACTGCTGCGAGACCCTCGCATCGGCATCTCCCGTTGTGGTCAAGCCGACTTTGATCGGGAACTTGCCGTCCTGCCGCATGATGGAAGGGAAGGAATATGCGTAGATGATGCCCGCGTCGTTCGATTCGACGTCGGTCGCGACGGCATCCGCCTCTGCCATTTCCTCATCAAGGGAGATGTTCCGGAACTGCCCACCGCCCAGGTTCTCGAAGACTTTCAAGTTCTCCGCAAGGAACGGAATATAGAAACCAAAAATGTTGCTCATCTTCTCGGTCGCGTCCGACTTCGCCTTCTTGATGCGGATATCAAGTTGTTCTGGAGTGTAGGTTTCCGCCAGCAATCTCTTTGAAATTTCGCGCAGAAGGAACGGCTCGTCCCCGAAGTTGCGGGCGATCTCGGCGATGCGAGGAAGCAGTTCGTAGCGCGCGGCGTTATAGACGTAGGAGCGGGTCGGTTCAAAAGGAATGGTCATGGCGATATGGCAGAAGTTTTTTGAGTCCGGATTATGACAAACACCGGACTGCGGATGCTCTGAAGTCCGCGCTAGACTGTGAAGCCGGCAATCATCGCTTTAAAATCCAAGTCGCGCAGCATGACTAGAGAGGCCAAACATCAACCAGGGCCGGAGCATCAAATTTCCCGTAGGTGCAGGGCGGTAACGAGATGAGCCGGATTGTAGGCAGCGGTTTTAAGCTTTCTCGGTAGGCTGATTGCCC
>Ga0207952_1000918_pt1 | contig 16293 bp, 14 predicted proteins | sample SubbioR12Aug_8Ca_FD_184831 | JGI IMG/M metagenome (GOLD analysis project Ga0207952, IMG submission 184831) | Serpentinite rock and fluid subsurface biosphere microbial communities from McLaughlin Reserve, California, USA - CR12Aug_8Ca (SPAdes) | ecosystem: Environmental > Terrestrial > Deep...
CTTGCGATGGCGCAGATGATGGTGCCGCGGCGCAATCCACGGGGGCCTGCGATGGGAGGAGGGTTACAAGGCACAGTCCGTCTGGATCTGTTACATACTCTCTGAGGGTGGCGGACGATCACGAGAATGACGAGGATATGACAGCAGGATGAACACCGGAGACGTACAGACAGATATTTCGGTGATGCGTCGCGTGTGGACGCAGTGAGCCATGGAGAGGCCGGCGTATGCGCCCGGAGGAGGTGGCGTTTGCGCGATGCCGGCACGGATGCGCTCGAGGACGGCGGATCCGTGTTCCCCGCTCTTCAGCATGATTCCCACGCGAAGGGAGCTCGTGACATCGTCAAACTCCGACCCCACGACCGTACCCACAACCGTGCCCGAGGGGTTGAATTTGTTGTGGTCGTCCAGGACGTCGATACCCGCCAGGCCGCGCTGGTGGGCGGCGCGCAACTCGGCACTCGACAGGTCGGATGCACATCTCGCCACCGGAAGTGCATTCCGATAGGCCCACCCTTCGATGACGTGGGGGATGTAGCCATTCGCACACAGGGCCGCGGCGTTCACATCTCCTAACACCATGGTGGTGTGTCGGTCGCCGACGAGGAGAGGGAGAGAGGGAAACAGAGGAGACGGGTCTTGGGTACGATTACATAACACGGGTGTGCATGTAATAACCATAGATAGACACAGCGGTGCCTCGCCTCGTCGTCCGTCTCTCTCTCTGCGCAAGGAGGAGACGAAATGGAGTGGGTGATAGCCCCTCCCAACCCCTTCGAGGGGCGCCACACGTACACGGCCCTGGTGAACGCACTTGACGACATCAACCGCAAGAGGCGCGTGACGTGGCAAAGCCAGAGCACGGTCGCGCTGGCGTTCGTGGTTGTGCTTCTGGCCGATGCGACACCGCTCTCGTGGCTCGTGGCCGCCGTGTCGGCGAGCCCCGTGTTGGCCCTCTTCGCCTGCACGGGACTGTTGGTGACGGTTCCTACCGTCCTTCCGCCAGGCGTCTCCACGCAATGGAAGTGCGTCCTCGGTTTCATGGTCATCCTGTCCGCATCCGCAGGACTGGCGGCTGGTCTGCTGCGCCCCGGAGAGCTGGAGTCCCTCGTCTGGGGGTTCGGGTCCATTGCCACGTTCGTCATTAACTTTGGGCCGTGGGCGTCGCGTATTCTTATTCCTCGCGGAGTCCGCTTCAGGGACGCGGGGTTCCGTTGCTTCCTGGCCTCGTCCTCGTTCTTTTTGGCAGCCCCGCTGGCCGCGCTAGTCTTCATCAGTCAGTGGGCACCCGCGGTGCTGACGGTCTGCGCGCTGGCATCTGCGCTGGTCCTGTGGGCGACGACGCGCAACAAGTCTCTGGAAAGGGGCGAGTTCCCGGGGGAGATGGCCAATGCGTTCGCCTACAGCATCCGCGCCGAAGCGGTCCGTCCCTCGTGGTACATTCACGTCATTATGGTCTACGGGTTGCTGTCGTCCATCTTCTTCTACACCATCGTCCTGGTGCGCGACTTTGTATCCTCTTCCTCCTCGCTGGTCGTCGCTCTCTTTCCTCTCTATTGGTTACTGCTCTCCCTGGTCGCGTCCGTGTGCGCGACCGCGGCTCACGACCGAATTTCCCTGGGCGTGTACGTCATCTTCCACCAGCACGTGCCCATTCTCTGGGTCATCGCGTCGATCACGATCGTCGTGGCGTCGTCTTTGGGGTCCCCTCTGGTCTCCCTGTGCGTCGTGTACAGCGTCTCGTTCCTGCTCGTCGTCTTTTGTCTGTCCTTTATGCACCTCTTTGTCCTGGAGGCCCCTGTCTGTTCGTCCCTTGCCAAGTCCGCCAGCTGCAGCCTCGCCGTCGGTGCGTGGTCCATGGCCCGCTCCGTTGGAATTGCCCTGGGAACGGCCGCTGCCGTCTCCTCGCCCACCGTCCTGTTTGTCGACCCCTTTCTCGTGTGGGCCATCCTCGTGGCGGCCACCTCGCGCCGCATGGTCGACCTGCACCCGCGAAAGACCATGTCCAGCGTCCTTCCCCTCTGCCGCCTCCTTCTGGCCTCGTCCCCTCACCCACCGCCTCTGCCAGAGGGGAAACACGCCACGGATGTTCTTTGTTGATCCGAGAAGAGGGCGGCGGTGACGGTACCGCGAGTCGACGCATGCGATGACTCACTCCAAAGCAGCGGCCGTCTCAGCAGTCAGTTGGTGGTGCGAGCGCGTACACGACGCGTGTCAGACTCGGTCCCTGGAGCCGTTCCGTCTTCTTCGTCTTCTTCCTTCTTCTTTTTCCCTGCTGCGGCAGGGCGCACGCGTCGTTGTCCTCCTCGCGACGGTGCACGCAACGGATCGGTGATCTTCGGCACGTCTACAGTGGCAGGGGTGGAGGCGACAGACCTTTCACCACCACGGAGAAGCGCCTCCAAAGGGACGTGGACCCGAGTCCCCTTGCAAAGGGACCACGTGTGCTTCGTTCCGCCGCCAGTTGGTTCCGAACTGTCGCTCCAGGAGAACGCGATCAGGTATGCGGCTCGCGCGACAATTTCGTTGCGCGCATGGAATCCTTTGTGGGACTCCACATCTGCTCCGGATAGCCTGGCTTCTTCGATCTCTCCCAGGCTGTCGCACCCAGTCCACCGGCTGAACTCCTGATGGAGGAAGTTCGCCTGTCGACCCGGGTTGATACGCCAGTCGATCTCGCCAGTTTCTGCATGCGCTTTGCCGGTCCACGCTGCTGGCAGGTGCAGCGACAGCCGTCGATACCCGCGGCAAAGGAGAAACAGACGAACAGCCACATGGTCTGCGGGGAGGAGGGGCATGATTTCCTAATGATTGGTGGGCCACGGCCGTCATCAACAAACAAGCAAATGGAGGACGTACCAGACAACGCGGCACCACCGCTAACAAGGCGAACTTGGCCTGGACGAAGACGAAACACGCATCGTATGATGCGATCCGCCTCTTCAACCATCCGGGGAAACGTCGTCTTCTTATCGAGCTTCTCGTAGTTCAACCCCCTCCTGCCGGACACCCCGATGATTGCCACTGTCGCTGACGCCTCCTCCTCAGGGGGAACCCCGCTCCACGGGTCGTCGTCAGCGAGTGGCGGTGGCGCGGGATCCATGGCACCGAGGAGGAGGTCGTCGGTGCGGGCGAAAAAATGGGCGAGGGAGGGAAGGGAAGGGGCGTGGAGGGTATATATTTCATTCACTGTGGAAGGGACGACGCTGTTGTCCTATCCCCTTCCTTCTTCCAGAAGGGCGTCTCTGCAGATCAAGAAAAAGCCGTAGGCAAGGTCGATGCACCCGTCCATTTCCCAGTCTACGGCTGTCTTGTAAGACGCGCCCGTCAGGTCGTACAGATGGTGGGCGATCTTGTATTCGTGGTCGCCCGTGACGGGGTCACAGGATGGAGAAGGGTCCCGCACAAGCGATGCGACGATACAAATCGCCGCCGCGTAGGCGGCCTTATTTGCGATGTCATTGGTGTTGTGCATGCGCCGACGGATGACACTAAGCAGCGGAATCGCTGCTCCGATCTTAAAGGAACTCCTGCACAAGCGCGCCGCGTGGATCACAGCATGCATGGCGTAATCCTGCGAGTCATAGAGGACTGGATGCATGGCCATTGTCTTCAGATGACGACAACAGACCATCAGCGTTTCGATGCCCGTGTCCCAGTCGAGTCTGTTCATGCGGGCGAGCTGGCGGAGTGCTGCCTCTGCCTCATAGACATCGTACTTCCTCTCAAAACTTCCGAGGACGCGATCGAGGATGTTGCCCAACCCGGTATCGACTCGGGCGGTCACCTTTCCTGGGCTGGCTGGCGTCTCACACCACACTTGGTCGTGGCGGCGCTTTTTGAACATGGGTGAGGAGGTCGTCGATGCAGGTGGGGTGCGGGCGAGGAAATGAGAGGAGGCGTGGGAGCGAGGCAGCTCGTCCCATGGATATGGTGTAGCATTACTGTGGCAGTTCATTGTCCATTCCATTCATCGCCAGGTTGTGAACGAATTCGGCGTATTCGTCGTCGTCCTCTTCTGCCTTCACCGCGTCTCGAGTAGGGAGGCGGAACTCTCCGCCTCCTCCAGTCGTCTCTCCTCTCCTCATTCTTTGCTCCTCGCGAAGGATATTGACGAGCATGGTGTGGACGTCCGGGTTGTGTGCGTCGACCACGTACGCGGCCCGTATCTGCGCGTCCTCGGCCTGGATGTCGAGTTTCTCCCGCGGGGTCAGCACATTGAGCGAGGAACAGAAAAAGGAGGCGGCGACGCCCATAAGCACGGACACGGTGGAATCACAGCGCGATCCGACGCGCACCAGCACAAAGAAAAAGAGGGAGACAAAGGCGGCGCACAGCTCCACGGTGCTCAGGGTGCGCAGGTGGTGCGTGCGGCGGATGCACAGGCAAAAGACGGCAACGGGAAGGGACAGGGGAGAGGTCGACACGGGGCGTGGATCCAGCAGGTAGGCCACGCCGATCCAACGCATCGGCAGCGGCGACGACCGCACCGGGAATCCCAGCGAGACGAGCGCACACGCGACGGCGTGACACGCGGACAGGAGCATCATGTCCCCGCACAGGCGCCGGCGAGCGTGGCGTACCAGCGCCTCGTGGCGGAAAAACAACGAAACGTGCACCAGCGCGGCAAACGTCAGCACGACCGAGGACCAGGCCGCTAATCTCTCCGCGGCCTGCAGAGGATCCGGGGTCCATGACCCGATGCGAGACGTCAGCGCAAGAAGCACATCCCGCGTCCCGCTGCTCTGGCCAGATGGGTTGCGCGTGACGAACGCGAACAGCAGGGCGGCAGAGCAGACGCAGGACCACGCCAACACACACCACAGCACGGATTGCACACGAAGAGGGTGCACCATCCCTCTCCTCTTCCGGTCTGGCGGGGACACGGAGGAAAGGAGGGATCTATGCGCAACGATCGAGGGAGGAGGGACTGTGCTGCCGCCACCACATAGATCCCTCCTTTCCTCCTCGGTGTGCGCTACGGAAGGGAGGGCCAGCAATCAATCCATTGGCATTTCATTAGGAAGGAAGGCAGGACGGGCACTCGATGACAAATCACATGCCTAGGAGCACTTCGAGTTGTCCCATGTGCATGGTCATGGGGCTGGGATCCAGGGCCACTGTGGCATCGTACGGGGAATCCGCGGCATCGTGATCAGGTCGGCGCTCAAAATGGTAGGTATTGTACGCGTCCACAGCCCGCATGGCGTCCACGGGTCCGTGCGGTGTTTTGTCCGTTGCACTGGACGAGTGCAGGACGCGCCCGACGTAGATGCACCAGGCCGAGCCCGTAAGCTCTGTTAGGAGCCCGATCTGTGCGTTGTCTCCTCCGACAAACGGTGTGAAGCGCCAGTGTCCCGTGCCGCGACGACCCGCCTGCTCTGCCCGTTCCCTCCTCGCGTGCCTCGGGGCCTGTACGGCCAACTGCACCGCAGGATCCAGGGGGTTGATTCCCGTGTCGGGGTTGTTGTCGGATGGGGAGGGGCGCGGGAGGGCGCGGAGTTGCTGTGCGACCGTGCGCCACTGCTTTGCAATTCCAATGAAGTGTGTGGCGGAGCGGAGGTTGACACCGCGGCTCTGGGCCGACGGCGACGCAGCATGGACCATGAAGACGAATGCGTCACCGATCGTCTTCAGCGCGCCGATTGCCTTGCTCATGCCGTGCAATACGTTGACTTTGTCGAGGCTATCGCCCACATGCGAAGGGAGCGCGTCTAGAGCAGACGAGAAAAGCGGCGCATATGCGCGGGTGAACAATGTCTGCCTGGAGGTTGCGATCCCTTTGCGGATGTAGCTTGTTGCTGGCTTGTCCTCGGCGGGTCTAAGCATACCCGCGACGATGTGTGCGGTCAGACCAATGGACCTCATTTCCCGGGAGTTGGGTATGCGCTCCCGGACAAGCTGGAATGAGCCGCGGTAGAAAAACGGCATGGTGCTCAGGACGGCTGCAGCGCGATCCATTTCTGCTCGTAGAACGAGAGGTACTGGCGTAGCCGGTTCTACGCCATCCTCGTTGCGGGATTGGATCACCGACGAGATGGCGTCGCAGACCAGGCGGTGTACGCGGTACACGTAGTCCAGTGTTTCGACAGAGCCGATGATTTCCATCATCGCTTCCTGCAGCTGTTCAGTCCCCGCATCGCCACTGAAGGCGGACAAGATGGCGGAAGACACCTTGCGCTCCTCGCTATCGCCCAGCCCCGTCGCACGAGGAGGCTTCGTCATGAATCCTTTGGAGTCATCTCCGAGAGCGATACCTGGGAACAGCTCTTTCAGCAGAGGAGGGGCGGACATCTCGTCGTCCTTAAAGCCGCTGGCATCGTCAAACGACTCCCGCTGATGCCAATTAGACCACGCGCCGCGTGTTGCCATTCTCTCCCAGAAGAGGTTAACAGCGGTCATGTGCACGTGTGATCCATCCTTGATAGCACCTTGTGCGCGCAACCAGACCTGCGGACCGCTGGTCTCGAATCCGCAGAACTCCCCGGCGATCCAGTTCAGGCTCGCGTAGAGTAGGTCAGTCAACCGGTAGAGCAGCAACACGCGGCATGCATCTGCACCACTAACAGTCTCGCCGCCGATCGCCATCGTAGAGGTCCGCGCGGCCTCGTACAAAAACTGATTTTTCGTATAGCCATTTCCCGTGGACGCAGCCACCTGGTCGGCGTGCGCAGCCATCATCGTCAGGACCGACACGCGCTGTGCCTCACCGAGGTCGCCGTCGAGGTCCTTTGCGTCTTCGGGACGAAACCTCTTCAGTAGCGCTTTGTCCACTACGGTGACGGCGCGGGTCAGATACGCCAGCAGAGTGGGCTGGTCGTCCGTTGCTGGTCGTCCAGCAGGGACCTTGATGGCATGCCAGATGGCACTCGCGTTGAGGAATGTGCTAAAGTCCCTGATCTCGTTCGCGGATGCAATGACGGCGACAGGAGATGTGATCGCTGCCACGGATGCCGTTTCTCGGGCAGGAGCGGAGGCGGGGCCGGCGACCGGAGCCGCGATTACATCATCCATGGCCCCTGCTACTGCTTGGGAGACGGCCTCCACCACCACTTGTGGTACAGTTGCGGGGAGTTGCGCGATCGTTCCACCAAGCTCTTCAACAAGTGCCGGAAGCTCCGCATCCGTGGCTCCTCCTCTTTCTCCTCGCTGTCGTCGTGCCGCGCGACGAGGAACCGCGTGGCCCATCATGGCCCAGATGCCCTGCGTGATGCGCAACAGATCACGCTGGCGAATGGAGGGGTTCAACGGTCGGGCAATCGGCGAGAGGATGGGCCCGTCCAGGGCCAAACGGGCGCGCTTGCCAAAGGCGTTAATCTGAAGGGCCTCGAGGTCTAGGTCGACGGGTGCGTTTGCATCCTCCCCGATCCACTCCAGCTTCAGGAACAGGCGCGTACCGCCCTTCGAGACGGAGGGGTACCTGGTAGCATGGGCCTGCGACGACCAGACATCGAGGAGGTGCGTGTGCCCGGATATGATGATCGTGCACATTGTGTTGGGGAACGACGCGGTACCAGCGGCCCCGCGGTACAGCTGCTTGGCCAGAAGGGCGCCCAGGAAGCGAATTCGCTGCGCAATGTCGAGGGGCGAGCGTGTGTTCCAGTACACAGCGTTCTCCTGCAACATCTGGTTCACTTGCAGCAGCGATTTGGCGTGCGTCTTGAACGTGGACGGGCGGTTGTGGCTGGTCATGTCGTCAATCCCCACCGCGAACACCAGCTCGTGCGGCGTTCCCACCGCATTCTCCGATCCGGCCGGAGCCAGCAACTTCGCCACGATGCCAAAGTTGCTGATCGGCGGAGAACCGTTCGAACCCGGATAACCGCGCGTCTCAGTGGTGTACACCATGATCTCTCTCTCGTATGCGGCGGTGGTGGACCGGTTGGAAGAAGCGATGGAGGAGGAGGAGGAAGGATGGTGGACCTCTCTCTCGTATGCGGTGGTGGATCGATGGAGGAAGGAAGGCGTGTGGCAGAAGAGGAAGGACCGGGTGACCCGTAGCATATGTTGTTATGCATACATAGTAGGACGGACTACAGAGCGCCTGTCCGAGAGGTGTATCCGAACCACGCGCGCGTCAGGTCGATGGTAAGCTTGGTGTACTCGCTAAAGTGTTTTAGGGCCTCCTTGTTGAACACGGGTGGCTCCTTTTTCCGGCCGGGGGGAGGACGCGACGCGGCGACGAGCATGCGGCGGATACCCCCTTCGTCGCCTGCCGCCTCCTCCTCCTCCTCCTCCATCATCTCCCCGTCCTCCTCCTCTTCAGGTTCGGTCGTGGACATAATGTGTCGCGAGATCTCGTCGCGTATGGATATAACCTGGCGCAGGTTCGCGCCGATGATGACACCCGCGTCCAGGTGGTGGTTCTTGACGTGCATGCGGATATTGCAGAGGAGCCAGTTGCGTTGCGTGTACGGTCTGGCTTTGGAGTTGTAGACGCGCTGCACCAGGGCGACGAGCTCCGGTTCTCCTACTGCATCGTAGTTGGACGCAATCAGGCTGGCGATATAGGGCGCCACCGTGTTGTTCTTGTCGCAGTGGGATACGCACAGATAGCAGAAAGACGGGTCGCTCTCGAGGGACGCATCCAGATCGTCGACGGGACGCAGCACCGCGTCCGCCAGCGGTGTTTGCCAGACACACTCGGGCACGGGCACGTAACGCAGCTGGAAAAAGTTCGGTTCGACCCCCACGCCGCCGGAGGAGGGTGCGTACGCGGCACCAGCCGCCATGGACGCAGCCGGATCGATGATGGCAGAATTCATCCTCGGGGGAGGTCGAAGAGATAGGGAAGGAAGGAAGTAGCAACAGCAAAACCAGGGCCGGCTACATATCAGGACGGTGCCAGGCCCATGCCCGCCAGGATTCCGATGGGGGTCTTTGGCACGTGGAACGTGGTTTCGAGGATGCCGTAAAAATCGGCATGGATGCGGGCGGTCCACTCGCACAGGGCGTGGGCCAGACCCGAGCACACGATGACGGCCGAGGGGGACACGACGACCACCCAGTTGGAGAGGCCAAGATGGACAAGGAACGGTCGCTGCCCGACAAATTCGTTGCGGTTGCACTTGAATCCGGCCATGTCGAAGAAGCGCGCCGTGCCAATTTCGTGCCAGTGGACCACGTACCAGTCCTGGAAGATAAAGACCCCGCCCGGCATGGTAGCAGGTGCGGGGGCTAGCTGCGAGAACATATAGCTCCAGGCCACAGTCATCCACGCCTCGCGCGAAGTGCTGCTGTACTCCCCGGGGCGCGACAACGCATCCACTGTCGGCGACTGTTCGGCGACCCTCAGGACGTCCTGCGCGGCCTTGTCTCCGGGCGACGTGGAAATGATACACTTCCTGGCATCCCAATCGACCTGCCTGGCGCGGAAACGGAAGAGCGTGCTCCCCGGGTCCAGAACACACGCCGATTTCGCACCGAGCTGGCGACAGCGGAACTCGAACATCGTCACAAACTCGGCAGAGCAAATCGTGGCGCGCAGATGCGTATCCAGAGCTACCACGTCGGTGTGTGACACATCAACAAGGGGCGCCATGCGTGTGCGCAGCTTGTCCGCCCAGTACTCAACCCAGTAGCACGCGGTCGCGCATTCGCAAATGAGAGCGACGTCGAGCGGGACGGCCGTCGTCGATGTTCCGCCACCGCCGCCATCGTGGGGGGCGACGAGGAGGGAGCCGCCAGAGGGCAGAGGAGGGGGAGCGAGAATGGCGTAGAGGACGCGCGCGCTATCCCACGTCACCGCGGATTTGGACACGGCGTCCGCGGCGGTGAAAAACACCTCGGGGCGACGCAGGTACCAGGCGGCGTGGATGTGGTGGTTGCGGTCCAGTTTGGTGGCCACCGAGCGAGATGGCGCGAACTTGCACAGACAGAGCCACAGCAGCTCGCGTGCCGTCAGGCTGTTTGGCTGAGGATCGAGCGTGGAACGGGTGTTGCCGGACAGTTCGATGAAATCAGATCGCAATATCGGCAGGGCACGGAGGTGGTGCAATCCCGCGCCAAGCTCATGTATAGTTGTGCAAATCTTCCTATCCGCGACACCGCGATCCTCCTCGGCAGTCGCAGCTGCCAGATCTACAAAGACGCGCGTTCTTTTTGCGCCCTTATTCCTTCCGGTCCCGGCCCCGGACGACGACGCGCGGCCGAACATGTCGTCCCACCCCGGAAACAGCAGGCGAGGGGTGATCTACCTCGCCGCCTCGACTGCACCACGACGACCGACGTGCAGGAATCGGTGTTACGCGGCCTGCTCCCCTGGGATCGAGTACATACACGCCGAGCTTGCCGTGCCCGTGCAGTGCGACGAGTGGGTCAGGGGCCTCATCAAGGACGCAAACACGACCGGGGAGTTCGGACGGGCAGCACAGAAGAAATGCGCGCGTCTATCAGGAGGCGGACAACAGCCACACGAGCATCTCCTCTCCATAACTGCCATTGAAAAATATGGCCCCGTCCTCTATATCGACCGGGCCTACTTGCCCTCTGATGACGGGAGATCCTATACCATCCTGGAAGCGGACATGCACCCAACATCGTACGACATTCTCGTCGACAAAATCCTGCGTTCCATGACTTCCTCCGTCGTCGTTCCCCGCCTCCTCAACTGGTCGTCGCCCCTTCCCTCTTCGTCCCCTGTTCTGCGCGCCTACTACGAGTCTCTCCCCGAGGACCCGGCCCGCTACAATTTCGCGCGCGGCATCGTCGTGTCGCACATCCCTTGCTTCGCCGCCTGCTGGCAGATGGTCTGCAGATTCGCCCCGCTCGGCGTCCGCTACCGGCGTACAGTGGACGAGATGGCGGACGAGGTGCTGGCTACCAGGTCTTTCTACTGCAGTGAGCTCATCATGGCGCTGCTGCTGTGCGTTCCCGAGTTCCACGCCAAGTTTCCCGACCACCAGATATCGGGCGTCCCCGAACCCTTTAGCGCGACGCCCGACGACTGCGCGTACATCTTCTCGCACTACTGCAAGGGGGTCCAAATCACGCCCGCCTCCTTGCAAGGGGTGCGCGATGCACGCGACGTCAAGCGCTTGCAGGACAGGCAGGCGGAACGCACCCGCAGGCGCGAGGCCAGAGAACGGACGACGGGTCCATTCAACGGGATCGTCGCCCAGCAAACAGACGACAACGAGGAGGACGGATGATCATCGCCGCGCCTTCTTCTTCTTCGAAGAAGACGGGGGGACAGACTTGTGAGCGGCAGAGGATAGGATGCTGACAGCTTCCGCGTGGCGGGTGAAACTGTAGAATACAGCCTCTGCGTAGCTGATGGCTTGCAGCCAATCCCACTCGGCTGGGGTCCTATGACAGATGTCGTAGATGCCAGATCCAATGTCGAAGAACTCCCCTGATCCCGCGTCGACCTCGAGCCATTGCGCCGCCATGTACGCCAGGAGCGTGAACCGGCCCTTCTCGTCTTCTTCGTCGCTCGCGCGCAAGCGAGCGCACACGATGCGCAGAAGTGGGATGGCATACTCGCTGTGTCTCCTGCGCGCGAGCGGACTATCCGGCTGCATCTGTGCGACTGCACTTCTGGACAAAAAGAGGTTATACGAGCACGCGTGCTTGCTATCCTCGAGGGCATATCGGCGGAGAGTTGCCACGCACGTCTCTACGTCCGCGTAGAGGGCAAGGTACCCATCCGCGTCGCGCTCAATGAGGCGGCGGATATCGTCCGCCGGATTGGACGCGCTGCGATGGGGTGCGTGGTGCAGATCAAGCACGGCCTTGATGGCCCTCTCCAATCGGCCGCGTACCCGCCCTTCTTCTTTCCTCTTCTCCTTCTTCTCTGTTGTGTTGTTCGTAGGCTGCACGGCGGCATCACGGGGAGTGGTTGGAGTGGGCGAAAGGAGTATTCTCTTTCCCAGGACGGACGAGGACAGTCGAGGAGGGGAGGAAGGGGGGGTGGCGGTCGACATCGAGGCGGAGGCAGGGAAAGGAAAGAGAAGGGAGCCGGCGACGGAATGATTGGTGCTCCTCCCTCAAAGGGGTGCCTGGTCCAGGATGCGGCGGATGGCCGCCTGGCGCTCGTCAGCCGACTCGTAGGCGTGCCGGGGAGCACCCGTGCCACCATCGACGCGACGCTGGAGGGTGTTGAACGCGTCCTCGAACTCTCGAAAGAGACGGAGGAGTGCATCACTGCGCCTTTGAAGCGTCGCGACTCTGTCGTTCGCCGCGTTGATGCATGAGGCAAAAGTGTGTGACGATATGACGCTGACTGGAGACGAGGCGTCGTATTTCACTGGATCGTCAAATCCTGGTCTGGATGCAGTCCTCACCGAACTCGAGGACAGGACGATGGGAGGTGCACCACGGAGCCTTCTCGCGATCTCGTCGCGCACGTTCTCGTTGTCGTCCACGCTGAACTTCGGGATGCGAAGCGCATTGGCGGGAAGCTGTAATTTCTGCTCCCAGTACTGGGAGAGCCACGTCTCATCCGACCGACACACCTGATATCCAAGGAAGAGGATCGCCGCCATGAGTTCGGCGGTCATGGGGTGACGGTATTGAAGGTTTGCTGTGCCGAACGGGGCACCACGCCGACGAGACGTAGCGCACAGGACTGGGAGGAGAAGCGTGGCGTCGTTCTCCCGATCACGGATGTCGATAAAGGGGGGTAGAATCCCCAGGTCGAAGAGAACGAGGCCACGGAAAAAGACGGCCCAGTCGAAATAGGTGCTGGACTGGGCCGCGGTGAGGATGTCATGCAGCTTCAGAGACCGAAGTACCGTGGTGGGTGTGCCAAACGTGAGACGATCGATGTGTTCGTTGTTCGCCTTGTGAAAGACCGTAGATGTTGACAGGTTCCGTCTCTCGATACCTGCGAGGATGGTTAGATCTTGCACATTGGTGGCCTCTGCGAGCTTCCTAATGGCGTCTGAGGCCCGATACAGCCATTCGTCCATCCATCTGTAGATGTGGGTGCCTCCGAGACATGTAACAAGACGCGCGAGCTCGGGTTCGGCATCGACGGTAAACGCGGACCACGCGCGGTGGACAGCCGCGCGCAGAAGAAGTGCTAGTTGTTCTGTGTTGTCGTCGTTGCCCTTGCTGGACATCGCGATGTCCACCGACCCGCAGGATGGTGGACCGACGGCGGCGGGAGCGGGTGAGGAAATGGCGACGCCTATTTCTCGGAGGCCAGCGGTTCCTCCATGGCACGCCGCGGCATAAACAGGTCACCCCAGACAGAGAGGGGGTCTCCTCCTCGTTCCTCGTCTCCCTCCTCCGGACGCGGCCACCCGTTGGGGATAAACACCGCCGCCTCACTAAAATGAGCGTCCCAGTAGGGTGCGTCTCCCGCCCTCTTTCCCATGTGAGGTACGAACGCGGATCCGTTTTGGATCCACGGACGCTCGAGAGGAGGGAGGTACGCCTGCAGAATTTTCCTGCCCTCGTGCTCCGATACGGCCGTGGTGGTCAGAGTCTTGCACATGCGTGCCAGAGCCACCGTCTTGCGGCTGAACTCAGGGTGCGATCCCAGGAAGTAGACCCAGAGGGCGCGGACGCGATCCCAGTACGCGCGCTTCTCGGCGACCGAGGCCTGCTCGAGAGCGTACCGGACCTGCACGGCCTCCATGGCGTGCTTGGTAAAGGGCGGCTGGCCCTTGGTCTTGATCCCCAGAGCAGCGGGACGGTAGTGGACCCACTTGTCGAAGCAGTAGAGGTAGGGATAGGCCTGGGACATCGACAGACTGGGAAGGTGCATGTGGATGCACATCCAGGCCGCGTTGGCCAGAGACGTCACCAGGTCAAACAGGCGACGGCACTCATCGTTCCCGCCGTAGCACGACTTCTTCAACCCGTCACGGCGGATGGAGACGAACAGACACCTCGTGCACTCGCGGAGCGCCGCCCTGTCGCGGTGATCCAGGTGAGGGGCCTCGGCGCGCACGCGTTCGAGAAGAGGAAGTACGGCCGCCCTGTACGCGACGCAGACCCCTGGGCCCAGTCCGGACACGACAGCCTTCTGTCCGCTGTTGTACGTCCATGTCTTGTCGAAGGAGGCGGCCAGATCGCGCGTCCAGCGGTGTAGCAGACAAAGTGCAAAGAAACGCGCGCACGCCCGGCAGTCATCATCCGGGTTATCGAGAGCGTCAAGCTCGATGCCGTAGATAGCCGCGAGATGGTACCCCTCGACCCCTGTGACCGATACGGAATGGTACTGATTCCTGCGCCCATCATCTTCGGACGACATCCTCGGACGCGGTATGAGGCGGGAAAGCGAGGGACGGAAGAGGGTGCACCTCCGTGGATAATGGAGTACGATCACATACAGCAGAGAGAGAGGATGACAACAGCCTACTTTTCCCCGCCCGCGCCTACTATGGGATGCATCCACCATTCCCTCGCCCGCACCCGCGCCATTGACAAGATGGCGTTGCCCGATCACTCCGTGTTGCGTGTTGACGAGGAAGGGTGGATCTCGTGGAGCGAGAACAACGTCTGCATACGGCGCGCGGTCTCGTATCCGGACCAGAAGCTCCATAGCGCCATTGCCGTTTGCGCACGGCCGTACAATGTTGTCTTCTACCTTTTTGGGTCCGAGGATGGAGACCAGGCCCCGCTGGTCATGTGGGGCACGATGTCATGCTCCCACATCGGCCGCGGCGGAAAGGGCGCGGCGCGATACAAGGAGAGGAAGAAGGTGACATCGGAGTATTCGGACATTCCGATCCTCTTCAGGTCGGCATCATCGCGTCAGATCTGCCTCCCGTCCCAGAGTGGTGTGGCGACCGTGGTCTGCTACGACGGATGGTATCCGGATTACGACGACGACGAAGATGGCGCTCCGGTGTCCTTCTCTAGCACGGTGTCGTTCAACCGCATGGAATGCGTGGTGGGCCTTGGACCCTTGGCCACCTGTATGGTGACGGATCGCACTCAGTTGGCGGCCACGACCCGCGAATGGATCTGCGACCCAGCGTCGGGATGGCAGACAGTGCATTCTGCGCTGGAGTCTGTTCTTGTCAACTTCGTGCGCAGCGGGTGGGCCACGAGTGGCGCATCCCTGGCCGCGATCGAACGCATGGGCCGGCTCGCCCTGGCCGACACGCCCGGAGGTTCCTCCTCTTCTTCCTCCTCCGACATCGTCGTCACGCCCGCCGTGTTGGCCCAGGTTCTGACGCTCTATCCGCGCATTTGCGGATACCACGACGATCGTAGGTTCGACTGGGCACTGGGAAAACCCGTGCCTGCCGATTTCTGGATGCCTCTTCGTTTTTCGCCTGACCAGCACCGCGCCGGGGGGGACTGCGAGGACGCGTCTTTCGAGGCGGCCATCCTCTTCTGCGAGCTGAACTGCAGCGCACCCGGTATCAATCCGCGGAAATACCCCGTCTGCGCGAAACTCGCCGCACTTGCGAGCCAGTACGACTTTGCGTTCGCTGACACCCTCGACCTGCGTTGCAAGACCCCAGCCCTTCATCGTCTGGGCTACTTGCACCCACGAGACACAGCACCCCGTCCCCTTCCTATCGTCGCAGTGGACGGCACATGCGGTCTGGCATCGTGCATGGACACGTTCGCGCGGTATCCCGCCGACGAGAGCCGCACCCTGGCCATGTCTGTCGCACCTTTTATCGCCGGCCCCATTCCCAAAGGAGCGTTCCCGGCCCTGTACAGGAACGACATCTGGTACCAACGCCTGGAGATCACACGCCTCCGCTACGAAGACGTCGTAGGAAAAGCAAGAGCAGGAGGAGCAGGCGAATGGGACGCGCGTATTTCCTGCTACTGCAACGCGTACAAGGGACCGCCCCCGCCGTCCAACACGCGGGCGAGTCCTCCCTCCTTGGAGGGTGGTGGTGAGCGTATCCCGTGGGGTGCTCTCGTTGTCACGAGCGTGGATCCGACCCATCGCGCCGCGGAACGCGTGTCCCCGCTCCTCTCCTCCGTTTATGTGCCCTCCCTGGCTCCGCCCGGGGACAACTCCGCACCGCCGCGCCGCGTCCGAGAGGGAGAGTACGTGGTGTACGGCCTGGCCTCGAAGCTGGAACAACTCAAGCAGAAGCTGCGATCTCTGCCTACGGCTCGCGTGGTGGCCGACGAGATCCACGAGGTGGTGGGAGGGCTGCGGTGCGCGCGGGTTGTGGTCGAGTTTGTTGCGCAGACGTAACAAGAAGACGCATCTGTTCCAATTGCGCGTTGATCAGGGCCTGCACATCCTGCATCCATGCAGCACGCGCCGCTTCCTCCTCCGCGGGGGGAGCCTTGTCAGACATGAGGAGCCGACGTCGATGACCTTTGATGCCCACCCATGGGACACACATAGACCTGAGCATACCT
>Ga0207952_1000919_pt1 | contig 16237 bp, 17 predicted proteins | sample SubbioR12Aug_8Ca_FD_184831 | JGI IMG/M metagenome (GOLD analysis project Ga0207952, IMG submission 184831) | Serpentinite rock and fluid subsurface biosphere microbial communities from McLaughlin Reserve, California, USA - CR12Aug_8Ca (SPAdes) | ecosystem: Environmental > Terrestrial > Deep...
TGCAGACCTGGCGGAGGTTCTGGCTGGGACCCTGTACCTTAAAGCGGCGGCATTCACTCAAACTAAATAAAAATTACTCTTATTCAGGAGCAACGGTAAGCGCTTGCAACTTGGTAATCATTTCCCTAATTTCTTTGATGCTATAAAAGCGATAGATTTCAGGATCTTTTCCATCTACTCTTTCTGCAGAACGCATTTGATGATATGGACCTACTACTTGTGCTTGTGCGTTGGCAGTAATAAAAGTTGCTTGGTTAGGAAGGATGAAAAAATTTCTATTGGCCGCAGAAACATTTTTTCCTTGACTTAATTGTTGTAGTGAATCTATTTTTTGGGCAAGGCTTTCTTGGGTAATTACTTTCTGTGCCTGACCTGCGCTTGAATATTGTTGATAGCTACCAATAATGGTATCATTCTTTACATTAATAATATACAAGCCATTTTCTTTTAGTTGAACAGTAGCTTCACCAGCTGGGGTGTTTAATTTAAAACTGATATCGGCTTTATTAACTGCTACTAATTTTTCTTCATGACCCGCGCCATCTTTAGCTTGTATGGTACCCGAGTTTAAATCAACGGTTGCGTCTCCTTTGCTCATAATGATAATGGTTTTATCGTTTCCAGCACAGGCAATTAATAAACTGCTAACTAAAATAAATGCAAGTAGGTTTTTCATATAAGCATATTTAAAAAAAATCACGCTGCAGAATGCTACAGCGTGATGTGAAAATACATGATTTTTATTTATTTAGCTGCTGCAAAACGCTCAGCTACTTTGCTCCAATTGACTACGTTCCAGAATGCTGCTAAATAATCTGCTCTGCGATTCTGGTATTTTAAATAGTATGCATGTTCCCAAACATCCGCTCCTAAAATAGGCGTGCCTTTTACTTCAGCTACATCCATCAAAGGATTGTCTTGGTTAGGCGTAGAGCTTACTTCTAATTTGCCCTCTTTTACAATCAACCAAGCCCAACCGCTACCAAAGCGAGTCATACCTGCTGCTGCAAATTTTTCCTTGAATGCATCAAATGATCCGAAAGCAGCGTCAATAGCTTCAGCTAGAGCGCCAGTAGGTGTGCCACCTGCATTTGCAGCTAAGCTCTCCCAGAAAAAAGTATGGTTCCAATGACCACCACCGTTGTTGCGAACTGCAGGGCTAATGCTGCCAGCTGCTTTCACCAATTCTTCAATAGACTTTCCTTCGTTGGGAGTACCAGCAATGGCTTTGTTTAAATTGTCTACATATGCTTGGTGGTGCTTACCATGGTGAATCTGCATGGTAGTTGTATCAATATGCGGTTCTAGTGCATCGTGTGCATAAGGTAAAGGTGCTAGTGTAAATGACATATTTATCTGTTTAAATGTTATAATAATTGATTACAAATTTAAGCTGCATTGGTTTAACTAGGTGTTAAAGGGGGGATTTGTTTCGGAATTCGACATAAAGTAGTTAGGCTGTCTTAAAATTAAACGCTCACGGCCGATAATTGCAGAGCTCTAACTCACAAACTCCGATTTTCAGCAATTATCGAATGTTCGCTTATTAATTTTAAGACAGCCTAATCAATAATTTTTTTTCGATTGCTCATTCTCGTGATTGTTTGAGTACATCCATCCTTCATATTTGCGTGAATTGTTACTCCTCGAATGCTAAACCAAATATTCTGAAATCGCAGTATCAGTATACCAAACACCCTTAGCATTTTTCTTTATTACAATCGTCATTGCACCTGATTCAGGTGAATAAATATAAACGATGAAAGTATTCTTGTCTTTTGAATATACTGGGTTGCTTACATAATATACTGGAACGTAGTGAAATTTCTTTGTAATGGCTCTATAGTGTTCTGATTCGGTGGCGCTGCTTAGCTTGGGGAAGTGGATTGTAAAGTCTTTTAATCGAATATTTTTATTGAGCCAAGGCGCGCTGGCTACCATTTTGGGTAAACTATCTTTTGCCATTTCTGGGAAAGACTTTCCCAGTATATGCCAGAATTGTCTCTCTCTTTCAGTGTCTGCCGTAACCATTTTAATATCCTTAGTTTCCATAGGAATCAGCACAATAGATCCTTTTGTTTGAAATCGCAAGAGCACTTTTCTAATGAAATATGCTTCTGGATTATTGTCTGGATTTTCATGCACATGACTACTGGTGCATGAGATAAAAAGTACAAATGCAATTAGAATTCTCATGATTTAATTCATGCTTATGTTATCAATTAGCAATTTAAAATCTTCCTCTCTTTTATTAGAAATTAAAAAGCTGATTTGCTCTATGTTTTTATATTTGAAATTTGGCCTATTTAATTTTTGACCAAAATACTGAGGATAAAATTCGCCAATGGCTAATCGAATGGTTTCCCATTCTCCTGAAGTTTTAAATGGATGAACATAAGATACGGACTGATATAAATCATTCTTGAGTCTAAATTCATAATGTTTGCCATCACCTTTCACTCGTAAAAAAATGTATTTGGTTTCATCAGGAATAGTGGTGGATTGATTCAATTGAATGGATGCAAACCCACCATTATTTGCCAATGAAACATGACCCGAAAATTGGGCATGACCTTCACTGGTCATTAAAAGATTGCTCCTGGATATTCCCCCCATCACCCCATCGTTCACTATTCTCCATTCTCTTAAGTTTGTTTGAGTTGAAAAACGATAGATTTCTTTCATATTGTTTTTGGGATACAAATTAAATGTGAGTAGCAGTAGAATCCATTTCATCATATTATATTTCTATCTATTAATACAATCATTTAAACTACTTGTTCAAAATCATTGCTCAAACAAACACTTCGCTCGCTGCCGAGTATTGCATGTACTTACTGTATAACTTGCTTATGCATGCAATCCTCGAATGCTCGCTTCCGTGTTTATTTTGAAACAGCGCTATAATGAGTTTTCAATCCTGATGTAACCAAGCCTTTCAAAATCGCTGAACTGTTTTATTAAATGTGTTTTGCCATTTGCTAATACATAATTGGTATCACTGATGTCTAAAATATGTTTATATAAATGGTCGGTAATAATAAATCCCTTGGTTGTTGTTTTAGATTTAATATAGGACTTAACAGCTTCTATTTGAATTGGATTCAAAAAAGTAAAGGGTTCGTCTAAGAGTGCAAAATGTGTAGTTGATTCTACAATTATATAGATTTCAATCAATCGTTTTTCTCCTCCAGATAAATTCCTGAAGGCTTGATGCATGGGTATGTTGATAGATGGAAACTGAAGCCCAAATATAGAATAGTCTAATGCGTATACGTCAAAGATATTTTTTAGTGATAAGCTATTTGGTATAAAGTGAAACTGTGGTAAATAACTGATTAAACTTGGGTTTTTGTAAGCTTCATTGCATGAAACCCTATTGATTCTGATAGACTTTTCGCAAAAAAGTGATCCAAAAATGACTTGTAAAAGGCAAGACTTTCCCGAACCGTTTCTGCCTAGCAAGCCAAGGATGGAACCCTTTGCACAGCTAAGGTATACATCTGATAAAATGACTCGGTCACCAAACTGCAGTTGAATTCCATCGGCTTCTAATTGTTGAATCATTTTATGTTACTGATTAGAATGATGGATAGAATAAAAACGCTGAAGTCAAAACCAAGTGTGGTTACCCAAAGTTGTCTTTTTGATATGCCTAAATTGTAATAAAAATAATACTCCTTTCTTCTAAAGTCATTCACGAAATAATAAATAATCAACCATGTGAAAAACTTGAACCAAAAAATTCCCGAGAAAACACTGAACTCATATTTCCAAAATAAACTAATGCAACATAAAGTAAAAAACAACGATGCTACAGCAAAGTTTTTGTAGAAAAGCCAACAAATTTGAAGTTGTTTAATCATCTGTAGTATAGACATTAATGTCTTTGTAATTTACAAACCTCAATTTAACTCCAAACATTTACTCTGTTAAAATATACAATCAACTTTTCAGTGGGCAACAGATTCAATCATTGCTCAAACAAGCACGGAGCGAGCATTCGATTATTGCATGCATTAGTAAACCTTAGAATAAGTAGATGCAATAATCGGCAGCGAGCGCAGCGTTTGTTTGAGCAAGATGAAGCAGTTATCGCTTCGATCTAAAGAAAGACTTCATTAAAAAAGCACAATCAGCTTCAAGAATACCAGCAATTAATTCAGTTTTTGGATGAAAAGGCCATTGCTCTTTAGTGAGATGACGATAGCCATTTTTTTCATCTGATGCACCATAAACAATGCTGCCAATTTTGCCCCAGTAAATAGCACCGCAACACATGATGCAAGGTTCAACCGTAACATATAAAGTGGCTTCTGGTAAATATTTGGCGCCGAGTGAGCTGTAGGCAGAAGTGAGGGCGAGTATTTCGGCATGAGCTGTAGAATCGTTTAATAGTTCTACTTGATTGTGTGCCCTTGCAATAATTTGATTGTTCATTACCACCACTGCGCCCACGGGTACTTCATCGGCATCAAAAGCTGCTTGTGCTTCCTTTAATGCTTGTTGCATAAAGTACTCGTGGTTCAGGGTCGGCATTATAATTCTCTAATTTGGATATTGCGAAACCATACATCATCTCCGTGATCTTGTAAAGCAATATGCCCACTAAAAGTTCTTGCAAATGCAGGCATGGTTTTGAATTTGCTGTTGCCAATTAAGCTGTACCAAATTTCATCACCATAGGTGGTTTTAACAGTGGTTACTCCATTGAGTTTTAATTCAAGCGTTCCATCTTTCGCAATGATTTCTGTTTTGTTCCATTCGCCTACAGGTTTAACCGCAGTGTCTGGTCCTTCAATTAAATCGTACAAATCTCCAGCGCGGTGTTTTCTGATTTTTGCATCAGGGTGTCCTCCATTGTCTAATACTTGCATTTCAGGGCCTGTATGCCAAACTGCTTTGTATTTAGAGGGATCATTCTGTGCCCAGAAAATTATTCCACTATTTCCATTTTGTGAAATCTTCCATTCTAATTTCAAATGAAAATTTCCAAATGATTTTTCATGAATAATATCACCACCTCCTAGCTTCTGTTCTTTCTTGGCTTTGGAATCTAAGTACAGCATTCCGTCTTGTACTTTCCATGCACCACCAATATTGTCCTTGGCATAGGTTTTCCAGCCATTGGTTGTTTTGCCATCAAATAATTTGATCCATTTGCCTTTTGTCACCGGTGTTGAAACCAATGCAACTGCAATGGCTGTAATCCATAGTAGATTAGTCATGTAAATTACTTAAGTAGTAAAACGTATTTCACCATTGCTTTTGCATCTTCTTCACTCACTTGAGGATGTGGGGTCATTGGAACTTCACCCCATACACCTTTACCACCTTTGATGATTTTACCTGCTAACATACTGATATTTTCTTCAGTTGGTTCATACTTAGCAGCCACTTCTTTATAAGATGGTCCAATCAGTTTATCATTTACTTTATGGCAGGTTAAGCAATCTGATTTTCCAACTAATTCTAATCCTTTGGTATAGTCTGGATTACTGCTTAAATCTGCTACCGGAGCCACTGCTGGTGTGGTTTCTGCAGCTTTCTCTTCTTTCTTTTCTTCACTACCGCCGCAAGCTGCTGCAACTAATCCGGTAATGGCAAATAGCACTAAGTACTTTTTCATAATGGTTTGTTTAAAAAGTGAATCGCTACTTTTTGTAGCGTTGTTAAAGTTAGTTGATACCTAATATTTTTTTATTAAAATTTTCATCTGATCCGGTTCCCGCGAAATCATCAAATGTTTTATCGGTTACTCGAATAATATGTTGTTGAATAAATGGTGCTCCTTCTGCTGCACCTGTTTCAGGATGCTTCAATGCACATTCCCATTCCATTACCGCCCAACCAGTATAATTATACTGCGCTAGTTTACTGAAAATGGTTTTGAAATCTACTTGTCCATCTCCTAATGATCTAAAGCGTCCTGCTCTGTCTACCCAACCTTGATAGCCGCCATAAACACCTTGTTTGCCTGTTGGGTTAAACTCTGCATCTTTTACATGAAACATTTTAATGCGTTCATGGTAATGATCAATGTAGGCTTTGTAGTCTAAGCATTGTAATACAAAATGGGAGGGATCATATAATAAACAAGCCCGCGGATGATTATTTACTTTTTCTAAAAACAATTCATAAGTAACACCATCGTGCAAGTCTTCTCCTGGATGAATTTCATAACACAAGTCTACTCCATGCGCATCAAATTCATTCAATATCGGCAACCATCTTTTTGCCAGTTCAGTAAAACCTGTTTCTACTAAACCTGCTGGTCGTTGGGGCCAAGGATAAACGGTTTGCCACAATAACGCACCGCTGAAAGTAGCGTGGGCATTGAGTCCTAGGTTTTGAGATGCTTTGGCTGCATACTTTAATTGCTGTACCGCCCATGCTGTTCTTGCACTTGGATTTCCTCTTAGGCCTTCGGGAGCAAAGCCGTCGAATAACGCATCATACGCTGGGTTTACGGCCACCAGTTGTCCTTGTAAGTGAGTCGATAATTCAGTGATTTCTAAACCCGCGGCGGCTACAATCCCCCTAATTTCATCCGCATAAGTTTTGCTTTCTGCTGCTTTTTGTAAATCAATACAACGTGCATCCCAAGAAGGAATTTGCACCCCTTTGAATCCTAAAGAAGCAGCCCATTGGCAAATAGATGTCAATGAATTAAACGGGGCTGTGTCGCCCATAAACTGAGCCAGAAAAATACCTGGTCCTTTAATATTGGTCATTGTTTAGATTTTATATTCAGTCCACTTTAAATCAGATTGTGCAGAAGCAACTACATTATCTATAAATGCCATCCCCCTGATTCCATCTTCTACTCCTGGAAAATCCAATTGTTCTTTAGTAGGTGTGGTGCCATCTATTTTTGCTTGAACGGTCGCAGTAAAGTTTTTGTAGATATTGGCAAATGCTTCTAAATACCCTTCTGGATGTCCACCTGGAGTTCTGCAATTACTGGTAGCAAAACTAGATAAGCGATCGGTATAGTTAGCCCCCGCACGCAATATTTGCATAGGTGCTTCTAGCCACTTTACAATGAGTGTATTGGGTTCCATCTGCGCCCATTCCAATCCACCTTTTTCTCCATACACACGAATCTTCAATGCATTCTCTTCACCTGCTGCAACCTGGGAAGCCATTAACACACCTGATGCTCCATTGCTAAAATGCAATAGCACCGATCCATCATCGTCTAATAAACGACCTTCTACTTTTGTATTTAGGTCTGCACATAGTTTGGTGATTTGTGCGCCTGTTATATATTCTGCTAAATGGGCTGCATGTGTGCCTATATCTCCCATGCTTCCACTCTTGCCCGATTTTTTAGGATCGGTTCTCCAAGCTGCTTGGGCATTGCCTTCTCTTTCGCTGAGTTTACTCAACCATCCTTGTGGGTACTCTACCCATACTTTTCTAATTTTTCCTAAAGCGCCCTCAGCCACCATAGCCTTAGCTTGTTTAACCATTGGATATCCAGAATAGGTATGTGTTAAGCAGAGCGTTAATCCTGTTTCTGCTACTACCGCTTTTAATTTTTTAGCTTCTTCCAATGTAAAAGTGATAGGCTTTTCTATCACTACATGAAATCCATGTTCCAAAGCCATCATTGCTGGTGCAAAATGCGCAAAATTGGGTGTTACAATGGTAACAAAGTCCATGCGTTTATCTGCGGGAAGGGCTGCTTCCTTAGTAATCATTTCATCATAAGTAAGGTAAATGCGATCTTTTGGTAAATACAACATTTCACCAGACTCTTGAGCAATTGTAGGGTTGATGCTTAACGCACCACATACCAATTCTATTTGTCCATCCATATTGGCAGCCAAACGGTGGATAGCACCAATGAAAGCATCTTTACCTCCACCCACCATTCCCATTCTTAATTTTCTAGGCATAGTATTTATTTTATTGTGATTTGTATTTTTTAAAGGAGCACTAATTTAAACATTCTCACCGATTATATTCATTTAACACTGATTAATCATTGTTGCAATCTGTTTACCGAATGATTCGGCTTATTGAAGGATTTATAAAATTCCTAGTGTTTTGATGCAAACAAATAATTATATTAGGGTTCTAATTGCTGTATGAAAAATTTGCCCAATAGGCGTTCTGCCATAAAAAACATTATTACCGGTTCTGTTGCTGTTGCATCGGCTCCGTTAATTCCAACTTTAGCATCTTGTGCCACAGTTTCAACAACTATGAAAGGAAATATCAATCACGCTGTTTGCCGTTGGTGCTTCAGTGACTTATCCTTAGATGATCTTTGTATTGAAGCAAAAAAAATAGGGATTACTGGCATTGATTTAGTAGGTCCAAAAGATTGGCCTATATTAAAGAAACATGGCATGATGTCTACCATGTGCAATGGCGCAGAAATAAGTCTGGTAAAGGGATGGAACGATCCTCAATACCATGATACCCTCATTAAAAACTATACCGAGCATATCAATTTAGTAGCCGACGCCGGTTATAAAAACCTGATTTGTTTTAGTGGTAATAGAAATGGAATGGATGATATTACAGGGCTAAAAAACTGTGCGGATGGGTTAAAGAAAATTATGCCACTTGCTGAAAAAAGAGGCGTTACCATCATTATGGAATTGCTGAATAGCAAAGTTGATCATAAAGACTATATGTGCGACAAAACGCCTTGGGGTGTTGATTTGTGCAAGCAAATTGGTTCTGAAAATTTCAAGTTGTTGTACGATATCTATCATATGCAAATTGATGAGGGCGATGTTATAAGAACCATTAAAACAAGTGCACCATATATAGGTCATTACCATACTGCTGGTGTTCCTGGCAGACATGAAATTGATGACTCACAAGAATTATATTATCCTGCAATCATGAAAGCTATTGCTGCTACTGGCTTTACTGGATATGTAGCACAAGAGTTTATTCCCATTGCAAAAGATAAAATTGGTTCACTTAAAAAGGCAATTGACATCTGTAATATTTAAAATCAATCTTTACAATATCTATCAACGCTTAAACAACCAACATGGCTGAACAAAATTTTGACGCGATTGTGATTGGCTCCGGCATCAGCGGAGGCTGGGCAGCAAAAGAGCTTACAGAAAAAGGCTTAAAAGTATTGATGCTCGAGAGGGGACGCAATATTGAACACGTAAAAGATTACGTGAATGCCAACAAAGAAGCATGGGATTATCCGCACCACGGAAGGAAAACGCAGGAAATGATTGCGCAAAATCAGGTGCTCGACCGTGATTATCCTTTGAATGAACAAACCTATGGTATGTGGGTAAAAGATACCGAAAGCCCTTATGTGGAAGTAAAAAGATACGATTGGTTCAGAGGATACCATGTGGGTGGTCGTTCTTTGTTGTGGGGTAGGCAGAGCTATCGTTGGAGCGATTTAGATTTTGAAGCCAATGCCAAAGATGGGATTGCAGTTGATTGGCCAGTTCGTTACAAAGAAATTGAACCATGGTACGATTACGTAGAAAAATTTGCGGGTATTAGTGGAAATAGAGACGGATTATCTGTTTTGCCCGATGGTCAATTCATGCCTCCTATGGAAATGACCTGTGTAGAAAAAGATGTAGCTCAAAGATTAAAGGAATATTATAAAGGTCAGCGTGCGATGATTATTGGTCGTACTGCTAATATAACACAAGAACTAGAAGGAAGATCAGCTTGTCAGTTTAGAAACAAATGTTGGTTGGGATGCCCATTTGGTGCATATTTCAGCACACAAAGCTCAACTTTACCTGCAGCTATGAAAACAGGTAATCTTACTTTAAGACCTTGGAGTATTGTTACTAAAATTTTGTACGATAAAGACAAAAAGCGTGCAACTGGAGTTGAAATTTTAGACGCGGAGACCAATAAGACTTATGTATACAATGCTAAAATTATTTTCTTAAACGCTTCTACTTTAAACTCTGCTTGGATTCTAATGAATTCTGCAACAGATGTTTGGGAAGGTGGATTAGGAAGTAGTAGTGGAGAGTTAGGTCATAATATTATGGATCACCATTTGGGTGTAGGTGCTGGCGGAAGAATGGAGGGTTATGAAGATAAATATACATTCGGTAGAAGAGCCAATGGTATTTACATTCCACGTTATCAAAATATTGGCAGTGATAAGCGCGATTATTTAAGAGGCTTTGGTTACCAAGGTAGTGGTAATAGAGGTGGATGGGGTAGTAAAGTTGCCGAATTCACTATTGGTGCAGATTTCAAAGAAGCTATTTCTGAACCAGGTGGCTGGAGCATGGGTATGATGGGCTTTGGTGAGGTTTTACCAGACCACAAAAATTTCGCAACCCTTGATAAAACGGTAAAAGATAAATGGGGTTTGAACGTGTTGAAAATTGACGCTGAATTGAAAGAGAATGAAATGAAGATGCGCAAAGACATGTTGGCCGATGCCATTGAAATGCTTACCAATGCTGGGGTTAAAGACGTTAAAGGATATGATGCCAATGCAGTATTGGGTCGTGGTATTCATGAAATGGGTACAGCAAGAATGGGAGCTGATCCAAAAACATCAGTAGTAAATAAACATAATCAAATTTGGGATGCACCAAACGTGTTTGTTACAGATGGATCTTTCATGACATCAGCTGCTTGCGTTAATCCATCATTAACTTATATGGCATTCACCGCTAGAGCCGCAGACTTTGCAGTAAGCGAATTGAAAAAAGGAAATTTATAAATTATTAAATGCATTTATCATGATGAATAGAAGAGAAGCATTATCCAGCGTTGCCCTTTTACTGGGTGGCACTATTTTGGGTTCACAAGCTTTTTTATCTGGCTGTAAATCAACAGCGGGTGATGCAGTAGCATTTACTCCTGAAGACATTGCTTTTTTAAATGAAGTAGCAGAAACTATTTTGCCTAAAACCAATACACCTGGTGCCAAAGAAGCTAATGTGGGTGAGTTTATGACAGTAATAGTAAAAGATTGTTATAAACCCGCGGAAGCCAAGGTATTTATGGAGGGTATGGCCGCATTGAAATTTAAGGATTCAAAAGCAAAAATTGGCAAAGCCTTTATGGAAGCCAATGCAGAAGAACGCACTAAATTATTAACCGAATTAGATGCAGAAGCCAAAGCTTTTCAAGAAAAGAAAAAGCCCGAAGAAATGCCTCATTATTTTAGAATGATGAAAGAGCTTACTTTATGGGGCTTCTTTACATCTGAAGTAGGTGCAACAAAAGTATTGCGCTATGTTGCTGTTCCGGGCAAGTTTGAAGGATGTGTTGATTACAAAAAAGGAGACAAAGCTTGGGCAACCTAGTTGGATGGCATCAAATTTGTAATAGTATGCTTTGTTGATTATTTAAAAAAAATGTATGAGTAATAATAGAAGAGATTTCTTAAAAACAGCAAGCCTTGCTGCTGCAGGTTTAAGTTTACCCTTTGTTGGAAAATCTAATTTCCTGCACACTTTAGGTGAAACAAAAAAACTTTCTGCATTTGGTTTACAACTTTGGACTGTTAAAGAAGACATGATGAAAGATGCCAAAGGTACGCTGGCAAAATTGTCTTCTTATGGTTATAAACAGATTGAAAGTTTTGAAGGCCCTAAAGGATTTTTCTGGGGTTGGAAAAATACCGAGTTCAAAAAATATATGGACGATTTGGGTATGAGCTTGGTATCTGCTCACTCTAATAACACCGTAGATTTTGAACGCAAAGCTGCAGAGGCTGCTGAAGTTGGTGTGAAGTATTTGATTTGTCCTTACAAGGGAGCACAAAAATCAATTGACGATTTCAAACGTTTCAACGACGAGTTTAATAAGAGCGGTGAAATTTGTAAGAAAAATGGAATTCGTTTTGCTTACCACAACCACGATTACTCTTTCAAAGTATTAGACGGACAGGTTCCACAAACTGTAATGATGGAAGGAACTGATGCAGGTTTAGTAGATTTTGAAATGGATATTTATTGGGTAGTTGCTGCCAATGAAGATCCAATTGCATGGGCTAAAAAATATCCAAACCGATTCAGGCTTTGCCATGTAAAAGACCAAACCAAAACCGCTAAAGGCATTGAATCTTGTCAGATTGGTAAAGGTGGTATCGATTTCAAAAAGATACTTGGTCAGATGAAGAAATACGGTATGCAACACCATATTGTTGAGCAAGAAGCATTTACTGGAACCAATCCAATGGAAAGCGCAGAAAAGAATGCGGCATACATGAAGGAATTCTCAATCTAAAAATTCATTCATAATCTAGTATATAAGATGGGTTAGCTAAACGAGCTAGCCCATTTTTGTTTCGGTGGGCTTTACCTTTTTTTAAAATAAAAACCCGCATGAAAAATTCTTCTATGCGGGTTTGTTCGAAACAGGTATTTAAATTTAGAATGATCTATATTCTTTTTTCACAAACTGATTGGCTTCATCAAAGTTGGTGATCTTCATATTAGGTCCGTCCCAAAGTAGTTTGATATTTCTACCAGGATAGGATGCTCTGCCTGAAGCTGATTTCTTTTGAATATCAAAACTTCTAATAGCTAAGTTACCCATTAACACACTCTCCGTTAAAGGACCGGCAATATTAAAATTAGAACTTAACTCTTTTTCTTCGGGTGAACCATAACCAGCAATTGCAGCTTCAACCCATGCTGCGTAGTGGCCATTATCGCCTTTAGGTACACGCTTGATTGTTTGTGGTACATTATCATATTCCTTGCTCTTAGATGTTGGCAATAAATTAGGTAAAGCACCATAAGTGCCACAAATCATTTTACCTTTTGTTCCTTCAAAAATGGCGCCATTACCACCATCTCCCATCATTTCATTAGGTCCTAATTCTTCTGGACGTGCAGGTTGAATTCCTCCATCCATCCAATGTAGTTTTACATCAGGCTTTCCATTCTGTCCTTTAAAGGTTAAGATAATATGTGATGCAGTAGGACAGCTTTCAGGATAATAAGCGCGTGTCCATGGTTGTAAATACCTGGTGGCAACACTACACTCCGCAGAAACAGGATATCCTAATCCTAATACTGCAAAAGCTGGGGCCATGATATGACAAGCCATATCTCCCAATGCACCGGTACCGTAATCCCACCAGCCTCTCCAATTAAATGGCAACAAGCCATCTACATAATCTTTTGCAGGCGCAACACCTTGCCATAGATTCCAATCTAAACCTTCTGGAACAGTTCCTTTGGTTGTAGGCCAACCCACTCCCTGTGGCCACACTGGTCTGTCTGTGTAACAATAGATGGTATGCACGTCTCCAATTAAACCTGCATTGTACCAATCAATTAGTTTTCTAACTCCATCTCCACTGGCACCTTGGTTACCCATTTGTGTAACAACTTTGTATTTGTGTGCAGCTTCAGTTAATTCTCTTGCTTCAGAAATATTATGAGACAATGGTTTCTGTATGTACACATGTTTTTTCAACTGCATAGCTGCCAAACCTTGAATGGCGTGCATATGGTCTGGTGTTGAAACAGAAACTGCATCAAAATATTTATGCTCCTTATCGAGCATTTCTCTATAGTCTTTGTAGTATTTTGCTTTTGGATAACGCTCTCTACTTTTCTTAGACTGCCTATCGTCTACATCACATAAGAATGCAATATCTGCTTTGCCACTGTTGAAGAAACTCCACAAATCACTTTCTCCTTTTCCTCCAGCACCTATGCCGGCAATTTGGAGTTTATCACTGGGGGCAACAAACCCTCGTCCTAACACATGACGGGGAACAATGTAAAACCCTGCAGCAGCAAGGCCTGCGTTGCGCAGGAACGACCTGCGAGAATTGGTTTGGGCTGTTTGGTTTTCTGTGTTTACAACCCCTTTTTCTTTCTTTTTCATATGGAGCAATTGTGAAGTATGAATATACAGATTTAACTAACTTGTTCATCTAAATAATTGATGAATGCAAGCCCTTATAGCACAACTTCAGCAGCAACGCCATTTTTTTGAATCAGGCGCTACCAGACCCTATGCTTTTAGAAAGCAGCAACTCTTGAATTTAAAGAAAGCAGTAGAAGAACATGAGGAAGCTATTTATGCTGCGCTCTATGCCGATTTACATAAAAGCAAAGAAGAGTGCTGGGTAACAGAGAATGGATTTTTTATGGCTGAGTTAAAAGATACTTTGGCCAATTTAAAATCTTGGATGGAACCTGAAGCGGTGCCTACTAATTTATTAAATCTTCCTTCTAGCTCTAAAGTAATGCGTGAGCCCTTGGGTGTGGTATTAATTATAGGTCCTTGGAATTATCCATTTCAATTATTGTTTACACCACTTATGGGGGCCCTTGCCGCAGGAAATACAGTGGTATTAAAACCCAGCGAGTTTGCTCCCGCCACTGCGGCAGTAATGGAAAAAATCATTCATGCCGTATTTCCCCCTGAGCAAGTATTATATGTTCCTGGTGATGGAGCTACGGTGATTCCTACAATGATGAATCAGTTTGCTTTTGATCATGTTTTTTATACAGGCAGTACCAGCGTAGGAAAAATCATTTATAAAATGGCGGCTGAAAATTTAGTGCCTGTTACTTTAGAATTGGGTGGGAAGAGTCCCTGTGTAGTAGAAGAAGATGCCAATATAACTATTGCAGCAAAAAGAATTGCCATGCCCAAATATTCAAATGCAGGACAAATGTGTGTTGCTCCTGATTATGTATTGGTGCATGAATCTAAAAGGGTAGCGTTGATAGAAGCGCTTAAAAAAGCGATACCTCAATTTTATGGCAATGATGCTGCAAATGAAGAGGGGTATGGAAGAATCATTAATGAAAAACAATTCAATCGAATTGTTCAGTATTTATCTGACGGAACCATTGTATATGGTGGTAAATATGATGCTGCCTCTCTTTATATAGAGCCCACTATTTTAGACGGGGTTTCTGTTGATTCAACCATTATGAGGGATGAAATTTTTGGCCCTATTTTACCTATTCTTAGTTTTAATACTATGGAGGAAGCCAAAGCCATCATAGCAAAAAATCCGAATCCATTGGCATTTTATATTTTCACGGGGAGCTCAGCTAAAGAGCAGGCATGGTTGCATGCGGTTCCTGCAGGGGGCGCTTGTGTAAATACGGCAACCCTTCATTTAACCAATCCCAATTTGCCTTTTGGCGGAAGAGGATTTAGTGGAACGGGTGCCTATCATGGTAAGTATAGTTTTGAAACTTTTAGCCATAAAAAAGCAGTGATGAAAACACCTACCTGGTTTGATCCTGCATTAAAATACCCACCATTTACTGGAAAATTGAAATTATTAAAATGGTTGGTAGGATAAATTAGTATTCAGGTCTAAACCTTTTTAATTGAATAAACGTATATGAAGCGAATGCTTATTTTTCTTATTGTAGTGTTGGCAATTGCTGGCCTGCTGATAAAAAAACCTCAAATGACCTGGAAACAATCTTTACTGAAAACTGCTTATCCCATTATTATGTTCGTAGGGAAACTTACTGGACAATCTAAAAATATTTTACTCAATAAAGATCAAGCAAAGCCTGCTGAATCTTTCTATGATTTGAAAGCTATTAAGAACAATGGAGACACTTTGTATTTTAATGAATTAAAAGGCAAGAAAGTTTTATTAGTAAATACAGCCAGCGATTGTGGTTATACTGGACAATATGAAGAGTTAGAGAAATTGCACCAGCAATTTGGTAAAGATCTAGTGATTATTGGCTTTCCTGCCAATGATTTTAAAGACCAAGAGAAAAAATCGGATGAAGACATTGCGGCTTTTTGTAAAATAAACTATGGTGTTAGTTTCCAGCTCATGAAAAAAGGGCAAGTGATTAAAGGAGCCAATCAGCAAACGGTTTACCAATGGTTAACCAACCCTGCAAAAAACGGTTGGTGCAATAAACAACCCGATTGGAATTTTTCAAAATACCTCATTAATGAAAATGGAGCATTGGATAGTTATTATTCTCAATGGGTTTCTCCGAAAGATATTCCGATTAATTAATAGGGCATTTTTGGTGATAGTCAATTAACTCAATTGGCATGCGTTCAAACTCGTATCCTTCATAGTTGGCAGTAACTTCATCTAATACCGATTCAATTTCTGCTGGTTCCATTAAAGTAACTAGGCGGGCCCTGTAATCTTTGATGCCTGGCAATCCCTTCAAGTAATTGGTATAATGCCTGCGCATTTCAAAAATGCCCACTTTTGGCCCTTTCCATTCTACCGATTTGCGTAAATGCTTTTTACAAACTGCTACTCTTTCTGCTAAAGTGGGTGCTG
>Ga0207952_1000920_pt1 | contig 16231 bp, 16 predicted proteins | sample SubbioR12Aug_8Ca_FD_184831 | JGI IMG/M metagenome (GOLD analysis project Ga0207952, IMG submission 184831) | Serpentinite rock and fluid subsurface biosphere microbial communities from McLaughlin Reserve, California, USA - CR12Aug_8Ca (SPAdes) | ecosystem: Environmental > Terrestrial > Deep...
GGAACCGGCGTGTGTCTGTAACTATTTTGGCGGTATTGCCCGAGCCAGTAGTGGAAGTGCCGATTGCCACCACACCTGCGGCGACTTCATTGCCAGCGCCGGTTACAAGGCCAGCTGCTGCCTCTTTGCCTCAAACGGTAACAGACCCATGAGTCAGGCGTCAGCCAGAAAAGAATAAAACGGGAGAAGTGGGGACAAGATTAAATACGGCTTAAATACAGGGATGCACCGTATATTGAAGCGCCTTAAGTGGCGATATAGCCTTTGCCTGGCGTGGTCTTGACGGTAGACTGACCATTCGGGCCATACATGGACCCAGCCTGATTCGTATTTTGTTGCAGCAGGTTCAAGGTAGCCTGGTTCAGTGACAGGCGACGGTTGATCAGTGAGCCATTGGTGCGGTTATCTTCTTTGGCTTGGGCAGTCAATTCCAATAGCGCATCCCAGCTTTTGGCAATATCAGGGGTATCGACAGCTTGCTGCAAATAGGCTTGCATGCCTTCTATGTCGGCATTAAAACCCAGGTCATTCAAAAAGCGATTACGTTTCTTTTCCAGTTCATTCATTTTAACGACAAGCTGTCCCTTGCTCTGGGTATAGTCATTGAGCTGGACCACATCGCTCTCTATCAATGCAGACTGCTCTTTTTTGAGCAAGTCGGCAAGAGAAGACATGATGCTGACTTCTTCCTGCAGGCATTGTTGGATGGCAGTGTGTCCGGAACTTCTTGTGTTCATGTTATCGTTTTCTGGCGTTGAGCAAATCTTTAACTGTTTCCAGAAGCCCGTCAGCGACTTTTTCCGAGTTCACTTGAAAGCGTCCTTCGGAAATGGCCAGCTTGATTGCTTCCACCTTCTTCGTCTCAAACACGGCACTGCCAGCTTGCGTGTTCTGCAAAGCCTGCAATTGTGTCGACAGAGTCGAAATCTGTACTTTCGACGAATTGGAATTCGCTACCGGAACCGCAGTATCAGCGGGTTTTTCCGTGCGAGCCTGTTGCGGGCTGACTGGTAGCCCCGCGGTCTTGTTCAGTGCGTCATCAATTTTCACAGCGATACCCTCTAGTGTGGGACTTACAAAGATCTACATCCAGTTTATCGGCCGTGTAATTTTAAACTTTAACCTTACTGTGAAAAAATATTGCATTCACTTAATTCTGCCTGCTTAAAACTTTGCGATTACTTGCTATTAATAAATTATTTCTATAATGCCACCATTTTTTGCGACACCGCTAATGGTCTGGCCAGAATTGGTTTTTGCCTTGGCCACCTGGCCATCTGCCGCATTATTAAGTGCGATGGCATCTGTTGCCACCTGAAAACCGGGGCCGGAACTGACGACCCTGACAGATTGACCCTGTTGTACTACGACCGGGTTCTTCAATGCATCGATACGCATCACACTGCCAGAGGCCAGGGAAACCTGCATGCTTTTTCCTATGGCTTGCTCTGGTGCGGTAATGACACCGGCAGGCAGTTTTGAGATATCACCCCTGACTTTGCTCAAGTCTGAAAGGGCAATGACTTGCCCTTGAACAAGTGCATTGGCAGCAACATAATAATCGGCTGTGACTTGTACATTGGCTTGCAGATAGACCAGCCAGGCACTGGGAGCGGTGCAGCGTATGGCCAGCGTCACTTTGCCCCAGGGTTTGCTACCCGGCAACATGTAGGGGCTGGGACTGTCGCAAGCCTGCAAATTAAGCCGTTTATCAACCTCGCCCACGGTAACTTGTACCTGTCCACCCTGGCCAGATGCCTGTTGCGTCAGGAAGTCCAGCGCAATCTGGCGTAACTGGCTGGTATCTTGCGGCGCACTGACAGGTACAGCCTGACTGATGCCAGTCAGGCATGCCAGTACCAGAACTAGTATTTGTCTGCTGGCGAGTTTGCTAACTATCTTTGCGGCTTTCATCATATTTCCTGCCTGGGTTGTTCTGAACTCCATTTTAGGATTCTCAGATTTTTTTGAATGCGTGAATAAACGGGTTTTTCCCTTTCTGCTTGCCTGATCAAACTTGCGTGGTGGCGAATAAGATGCAAGGTATAGAAAACCCTTGTATGCCGTGAATGTTGAAATACTGCAGGGGCGCAAGAGTAAAGGAGAGAAAGATGGCTGGCAAACTAGATGACTTTTTCCGGTTCCACGAGACTGCATTGTCAGTCCGGGGGCAGCGTCAGCAATTGCTGGCATCCAATATTGCCAACGCTGATACACCCAATTACAAGGCCAAGGATGTTGATTTTGCCCGTGCACTCAGTAATGCACTTGGGCAAAACCTGACGCAGTCGCCCACTGCCTTGAATAAAACTGCCAGCCAGCATATTGATACACCGGGCGCCATCGGTGGTGTTGCTGCGCAATACAGGCCTACCGTGCAGGGCAGTGTGGATGGCAATACTGTAGATATGGACGTAGAGCGCAATCAGTTCACTGACAATGCCCTGCGCTATGAGGCCAGCCTGACCATTATCAATATGCAGATAAAAGGTTTGCTGGCAGCCATACAGGGATAATCAAGGATAACCATCATGTCACTCTTTAATGTCTTTAATGTTGCCGGATCAGCCATGAGTGCGCAGTCGCAGCGCCTGAACGTGGTCACCAGCAATCTGGCCAATGCAGATAGCGTCACCAGTTCAGACGGCACGCCTTACAAAGCCAAGCAGGTTGTTTTTAGTGCTGTGCCCGTTGCAGGCACGACTTCGACTGCGGTCAAGGTAAATGAGGTTGTAGAAGATACCAATCCGCCTAAACTGATGTATGACCCTAAGCATCCGATGGCAGATGAAAAGGGTTATGTCGCCATGCCAAATGTGAATGTGGTGGAAGAAATGGTGAATATGATTTCGGCATCACGTTCATATCAAAACAATGTGGAAGTCATGAATGCAGCGAAAACCATGCTGCTGAAAACCTTGACTTTAGGGCAATAAGATTTTCTGTAAGGAATAGATCATGGCTACCAGTGGCGTACAAAGCAGCACCGTTGATCCAGCATTGCTGACAACGATGAACGGGGCAAAAGCTTCAGCGAATTCGACAGAAGATGCGAAAAACACCTTCATGACTTTGCTGGTCACCCAGCTCAAAAATCAAGACCCGTTGAACCCTATGGACAACGCCCAGGTGACCAGTCAACTGGCGCAATTGTCGACGGTTTCGGGCATCGACAAGTTGAATGCTTCTGTCACGGCGCTGGGTGCCAGTTTCCAGAGCGGGCAAAACCTGCAGGCTGCCAATATGATAGGCCATGGTGTGATTGCACCTGGCAATGCCATGATAGTCACAGAAGGCAAGGGTATCTACGGCGTTGAATTGCCGCAAGCTGCCACTAATGTAGAAGTTGTCATACGTGACAGCTCAGATGCAGTCGTCAGGAAAATAAGCCTGGGTGCATTGCCACAAGGTGTGAATACCCTGACCTGGGATGGCAAGACCGATGCTGGCACAACAGCCGCCAATGGTGCATACAAATTTGAATTTGTCGCCAATGCAGCAGATAAAAAATTGACGACCACCAGTCTGGCATTTGGTGTGGTGTCTAGTATTACCTCAAGCTCCCAGGGCTTGAAGCTCAGCCTGCCAAATATTGGTGATATCAGCATGAATGATGTAAGACAAATCTATTGATCCTTGGAGTAATCCTGTATCAAATCCTGTAGTAAAAAGTGAATGAACTAGCCTAAGTAAGGGAGAAATATCATGGGTTTTCAACAAGGACTGAGTGGACTTAACGCTGCTTCCAAATCCCTGGATGTGATTGGTAATAATATTGCCAATGCCAGCACCGTGGGTTTCAAGCAAGGACAAACGCAATTTGCCGATGTCTATGCCAACTCGCTGAATGGCTCTTCTGCGGGTACTGTCGGTATTGGTACCAAGGTGTCTGGCGTTGTCCAGCAATTCACGCAGGGGAATATCTCGACGACGAATAATCCGCTTGATATTGCGATTAACGGTGGTGGCTTCTTCCGTATGTCAACCAACGGTGCGGTTACCTATACACGCAATGGTCAGTTCCAATTGGACAAACTGGGTAATATTGTCAACGCGCAGGGTGCGCAATTGACTGGCTATGTGGCCAATGCTGCGGGTGTTTTGTCTACCGGTGCTGCTGCGCCAATTAACATCAATACCTCTGATATTCCACCAGCACAGACTGCAACCATCAATGCCGTCATGAATCTGGATTCACGCAAACTGGTTCCGGGTACGCAATTGCCAGTAACTATTCCGCCAGTGATTACACCTATCGCGTTTAGTCCAACAGACCCGACTACTTATAATAGTTCAACCTCAATTGCTGTGTTTGACAGCCTGGGTAATTCTCATGTTGTTCAGTCATTTTTTGTGAAGCGCGATAATGCAACACCACCAACTTTGCCTGTGACGATAGAGTGGGATGTTTTCGCTACTGTCGATGGCGTCCTTATCAACGGTGCTGGTGCTACCACTAATTCCGTTACCCGTCTCGGCTTTGATAACCTGGGTAGATTGAGTAATGTGACACCACAGTTTTCTGCAACTGATCCGCGTGCGACGACTTTGACGGTGCCTGTCTCTACTGGTGCGGTGACACCAATTAATACGACGCTCGATATCAAATACGATTTCACGGGCACGACGCAATTCGGTTCCGATTTCAGTGTCAGTAAAAATACCCAGGACGGTTATGCGTCCGGCAAACTTGCTAAGTTCAATACGGCCAAGGATGGCACTATCGTCGGTAGCTACACCAACGGCAAGACATCTGTTCTGGCGCAGGTGGTGCTGGCTAATTTTACCAATCCAAATGGCTTGCAATCGACTGGTGACAATCAGTGGATAGAAACTGCAGCTTCTGGTAATTCCCTGGTCGGCCCACCAAATTCCGGTGCACTGGGTACCTTGACTTCATCGGCGACAGAAGATTCCAATACCGATCTTACAGGTGAGCTGGTGAACATGATCACGGCACAACGTGTCTATCAGGCCAATGCGCAAACCATTAAGACCCAGGATCAGGTTTTGCAGACGCTGGTTAACCTGCGTTAATGGTGAAGTATTTTATCTGAATTGATATGTGTGTTTTAAACCGTATCTTAAACTTTAAGAGAACAGGAGCAGCTCATGGATAGACTGGTATATACCGCGATGACCGGTGCCAAGCATATCCTTGAGCAGCAGGCCACCGTTTCGCATAATCTGGCGAATGTCTCGACGACAGGTTTTAGGGCGCAACTGGATTCTTTTCGTGCCGTGCCAGTCAAAAGCGATGGCTTGCCTACCCGCGCCTTTGTAGTCGATGCCACAGTAGGGACGGACTTTTCTACTGGTGCCATGCAAATCACAGGCCGTGAGCTGGATGTGGCAGTGCAGGGCAAGGGTTGGCTGGCGGTGGAAATGCCGGATGGGACTGAGTCTTTCACCCGTCACGGCAGCCTGAAAATCAACGAGAACGGCATCTTGCAAACCCAGAGTGGTTTGAATGTTGTGGGTGATGGCGGACCTATTACCGTACCGCCAGAGGTATCAATTGCCATTGCCAAGGATGGTACGGTATCGACCGTCCCCACTGGCACCAAGCCAAACGCGGTGCAGGTTATAGGCCGCCTGAAACTGGTCAACCCACCTGAAGAGAATCTGGTGCGTGGCGATGATGGCTTATTCAAAACCAAGGATGGTACAGCTGTTGATGCTGATCCCCTGGTGGGGGTGGCGGGCGGCATGCTGGAAAACAGTAATGTGAATGTCGTCGAATCCATGGTCAACATGATCAACCTGGCGCGCAGCTTTGAAATGCAAATGAAACTTTTGCAGAATGCCGAGAATAACGCCACTAAAGCCAGTCAGATCCTGACTTTGAGTTAAGTGCTTATGTAGCACAATAGCCTTGTAGAAGTCTTTGCTATCAATATCAATCAGGCAAAGCAAAAACAGGCAAAAAGGGGAAAGCAATGATACGTTCACTATGGATAGCCAAGACAGGTCTTGATGCGCAGCAAACGCAGATGGATGTTGTGTCCAATAACCTGGCCAACGTCAGCACCAATGGCTTCAAGCGTTCACGTGCCGTGTTCGAAGATTTGCTGTACCAAAATATCCGCCAGCCTGGCGCACAAAGTTCACAGCAAACGCAATTGCCTTCTGGTTTGCAATTGGGTGTTGGTGTACGTCCAGTGGCGACAGAAAAGATTTTTACCCAAGGTAATTTGCAGCAAACCGGTAATAGCAAGGACGTGGCAATTCAGGGCCAGGGTTTTTTCCAGGTGCTGATGCCGGATGGTACAACTGGCTATACCAGGGATGGCTCTTTCCAGACCGATAGCCAGGGGCAACTGGTCACATCGAGTGGTTTCGTGATACAGCCAGCGATTACCATTCCTGCCAATGCACAATCCATCACCGTTGCGCGTGATGGCACGGTGTCTGTGACACAGCCAGGTTCGGTGGCGCCAGTGCAGGTTGGCTCGTTGCAACTGGCCACCTTTATCAACCCAGCCGGTTTGATGGCATTGGGTGAAAACCTGTATGTGGAAACTGCCGCATCGGGTAATCCAGGCACCAATACCCCGGGCACCAATGGCGCGGGTTTGCTGGTGCAGAGCTTTGTTGAAACCTCCAATGTCAATGTGGCGGAAGAGCTGGTCAATATGATACAGACCCAGCGCGCTTATGAAATCAATAGTAAGGCAATCACCACTTCAGACCAGATGTTGCAACGCCTTTCACAACTCTGATCTCTGATACCTGATTTATGCTTTCTGGCGAATGAGTACATCATGACTTATACAAAATTATTTTTATTGTTTCCTGTGCTGGCTTTGACTGCATGTGCGATGACGCCACCACCTATCGTGCATCAGCCTACGTCCATCCCTGCACAATCGGCAAAGCCGCAAAGGCAGGCGAATGGCGCAATTTTCCAGCAAGCCAGTTATCGCCCTTTGTATGAAGATGCCAAGGCACGTATGGTTGGCGACATATTGACGATTTCCATCGTCGAAAAAACTTCAGCAGGAAAAGCTGCTGCTGCCTCGAACAGTAAAACTGGTGCAGCTTCTTTTGCAGCACCTACCGTATTTGGCGTTCCGGCGACCACCACGGCACAGGCTGCTCTGGCCACTTCTTCATCGACCAAGTACGATGAAAAAGGCGCGCAAACTGCCAGTAATAATTTCACGGGCACGATTGCTGTGACGGTGATCGATGTCATGCCCAACGGTAATTTGCTCGTCAGTGGTGAGAAGCAACTGGCCTTTGATAAAGGGGCAGAGTTCGTGCGCTTTTCTGGTGTCATCAATCCCACCACCATTGCTGCTGGCAATGTGGTCGCATCTACCCAGGTAGCAGATGCACGTTTCGAATACCGTTCAACTTCAAGACTTGATACGACTGAAATGAGTTCCATGTTGTCGCGGTTTTTCCTTAGCTTCCTTCCTTTATAGTGAATGGTCAGGGTAGTTTTATGAACGCACTTTCCCCATCAAAAATGATCAAGGCTGCCATGCTTGCCATGGCGGTAATGCTTGCCATGATCGCGCTGGAAAGTCGTGCCGAACGCATCAAGGATCTGGCCAGTATCCAGGGCGTGCGACAAAATCAGTTGCTGGGTTATGGCCTGGTGGTAGGCCTGGATGGTAGTGGTGACCAGACTACGCAAACCCCATTTACAGTACAAAGTATCATCAGCATGATGCAACAGTTGGGGGTTGCCATCCCGGTAGGAACCAGCCTGCAATTAAAGAATGTGGCAGCGGTCATGGTAACCACTTCCTTGCCCGCATTTGCCCAGCCTGGGCAGACTCTGGATATTACCGTTTCATCCATGGGTAATGCCAAGAGCCTGCGCGGTGGTACTTTGTTGATGACGCCATTAAAAGGTGCAGACAATCAGATTTATGCGATGGCACAAGGCAATGTGCTCGTCGGCGGTGTTGGAGCTGCTGCCAATGGCAGCAAAGCACAGGTGAATCATTTAAGCGTAGGTAAAATTTCTTCCGGTGCGACAGTGGAGCGGGCGGTGCCAAATTCTGTTGCACAAGGCACCAGCGTACAGCTGGATTTGAATACGTCTGACTTTTCTACCGCCAGTCGTGTCGTGGACGCAATTAACCGTCGCTTTGGTCCGGATACTGCTGCTGCCATGGATGGCCGTGTGATTCAGGTGAAAGCGCCTTTGTCTGCCGATCAGCGCGTGGCATTTCTGGGTAATCTGGAAAACATAGACGTGACACCTGCACAGATGGCGGCCAAGGTCATCCTGAATGCCAGGACAGGTTCCATCGTCATGAATCAGGCAGTGACACTGGAAACCTGTGCCGTCGCACATGGCAACCTGTCTGTTGTGATCAATACAGATAATACCGTCAGCCAGCCAAATGCTCTGGCCGCAGGACAAACAGCGCCGACAGCCAATTCAACAGTGAGCATTACTAAAGATCCGGGTCAGTTATTGATGTTGAAAGCGGGTGTGTCTTTGGCTGAAGTGGTAAAAGCGCTCAATGCGATTGGTGCTACGCCACAAGATTTGCTGTCGATACTGCAGGCAATCAAGGCATCTGGTGCCTTGCGCGCCGACCTGGAAATTATCTAAGGAATCGTGATGATAGGGCGCACCGATTTCACTGACAGAACGGCCTTCGACACCAAAGGTCTCGATGAGCTCAAGCAGTCGGCCAAAAATAATTCGCCTGAAGCAATCAGGGGTGCTGCCCAGCAATTTGAAGCCCTGTTCATGAACATGATGCTGAAATCCATGCGTCAGGCTGGTGGCCAGGATGGCCCTTTCGATAGTGAACAAAGCCGCATGTACACTTCCATGCTGGATCAGCAATTGTCCCAGACCATGGCCAAGAAGGGTGTAGGTCTGGCAGATGTGCTGGTCAGGCAACTGTCCAATAATGCCATGAACCAGGCGCTGGAGTCTGATACCGGGAATAAACCTGGAGGAGTGGGCAGTCCTGCCAGTTCCGCCAGTGTGCGCGGCATCAACAATTATCTGGATAATCTGAAGTTTGAGCAAATGCCAGCCAGTGCGCCCAAGACGGCGTTCACCGGACCAAATCATGTCCGTGAATTCCAGGAAAAGCTGGCAGTGCATGCTGAACAGGCCAGCCAGGAAACGGGTATCCCGGCGAAGTTCATGCTGGGTCAGGCAGCTTTGGAAAGTGGTTGGGGACGGCGTGAAATCAAGACTGCAGATGGTTCAAGCAGCCATAATATTTTTGGCATGAAAGCGACCAAAGGCTGGAAAGGTAAAACAGTTAATGCCGTTACAACAGAATATGTCAACGGTGTTGCCCAGCGCAAAGTCGAAAAATTCAAGGCTTATGATACTTATGCCGATGCATTTAAAGATTATGCTAAATTGATCACAAAGAACCCACGTTATGAAAACGTGATGGCCAATGCCAAAGATGCAACAAGTTTTGCCCAGGGCTTGCAAAGAGCGGGTTATGCAACCGATCCTGAGTATGCCAATAAGTTAACAAAAATCATCAAAAACTCCCTTTCAACATAAGTTGCCCCAGTGAAAGTGTAATCAGATTAAAGTTTTGCAGAAACTCACCGAAAACATGATTGATAGCACTGGGTAGCTAACTTAGCAAAAAGAGCAGGTTCAATTATGGGTTCAAATATATTTGGCGTAGGCAAATCAGCCCTGGCAGCGGCCCAGTTGGGGATAGTCACGACCGGCCACAATATTGCCAACGCATCAACCCCAGGTTATAACCGTCAAACCATATTGCAAGCTGCGAATGAGCCGCAAAATCTTGGTGGTTCATTCATAGGGCAAGGTGTTTCAGTTACCCAGATACAACGCCAGTACAATTCCTTTTTGGGCAATCAGGTCAATGCGTCGCAGTCTGCTAAAAATCAGGCCGATGTCTATTATGCACAGATCAGCCAGATCAATAATCTGGTGGCAGACCCGACTGCAGGCGTTACGCCTGCCTTGCAGGATTTCTTCAAGGCTTTCCAGAATCTGGCTGCCAGTCCCAATGGTACAGCCGGTGCTGCTGCGCGGCAGGCAGCTGTATCTTCTGCGCAATCACTGGCCGGACGCTTGAATGGTTTGCAGACGCGTCTCGATCAAATTTCTGCTGATGTCAACGGGCAGATAGAATCGACTGTCGGCGCTATCAATAGCTATGCGTCACAATTGGCTAATTTGAACGATGTCATTGAACAAGCCCAGGGCATATCCAGTAGCAGTAGCGGTCCGAATGATTTGCTTGATCAGAGAGATCAGCTTGTTACTGAGTTGAGCAAGCTGACCAAGGTCAGCGTCGTACCGCAGGGTGCCAAATATAATATATTCATAGGCAATGGTCAGCCTTTGGTTCTTGGTAGTGATGTCACCAAATTGCAAGTCAGTCAATCATTGACTGACCCAACCCGTACTCAAGTGTCGTATGTTACCAATGGTGCCAATGTGCTGTTGCCAGAAAACAGTTTTGGTGGCGGTAAACTGGGCGGCCTGTTTGAGTTCAGATCCGGTACTCTTGATACTGCAAGAAATGGGATAGGGCGTATCGCCATTGGTATTGCAACCCAGTTTAATGACCAGCAAAAGCTGGGCCTGGATTTGAATGGCCAAGTAGGCGGTAATTTCTTTAATATCGGCGGGCCTATCTCTACGCCAAGTTCACTGAACACGTCGACAGCGGCTATTAATGCCACGATCACTGATACAACAGCCTTGACGACCAGTGATTATCGCCTGCAATTCATAGGTGGTAATTACAAGATCACGCGCTTGTCGGATGGTGCCTCTCAAACCACGACAAACTTGCCTTTGAAATTTGATGGCATCAATTTCCAGTTGGCGCCACCTCCTGCTGCAGCCGTTCCTGCTGCCGGTGATGAATACCTGATCAGGCCAACGGCTGCCGGTGGTTCCAGCATATCTGTCGCCATTCAGGACCCGGCCAAGCTGGCTGCAGCTGGTCCATTGAATACCTCTTTCCCGACAACGAATACTGGTTCTGGCAAAATTACTGCAGGTGTTGCTAATTCACAAGTGGCGACTGCCAGTAATTCTGCAACAGCAACCATAGGCGCAGCAACGGCAGATGACTCCTTTATTGGATCTACACTGACTGCGCCAGTGACACTGACGTTTGCCTCACCGGCCAATACCTTGACTGGTTTCCCCGCAGGGGCAACCGTATCGGTAAAAGTGGGTGCGACAACTACCAATTACCCACCACCGGCAACAGTGCCTTACACCAGTGGCGCAACGATCAGCTTTAGTGGTATTAGCTTTGCCATCACTGACGGGGCTGCGCCACCTGCCAATGGCAACACTTTTACTCTGTCAGCCGCTTTGCCTGTAGCAGCGTCTACCCTGACCTATAATTCGGCAGGTAATACTTTGACCGGTTTCCCGGCTACAGCCAATGTAACGGTGACGAACGGTGGTACGTCGACAACATATCCTGCAGGTTCAGCGATCCCTTACACTGCGGGTTCTACCATCAGTTATAACGGCATCAGTTTTTCTGTCTCCGGCAATCCTGCCAATGGGGATGTATTTAATGTTGGTCCGAATACCAATGGTTCCGGTGACAACCGCAATGCCGTTATTCTGAGCAGCTTGCAGACTCAAAATACTGTAGGCGGCAGAACCACGACTTTCCAGGGGGGGTATGCCCAGTTCGTCAGCCTGGTTGGCAACAAGGCACACGAAGTTGAAATTACCAGTGCTTCAGAAACTAAGTTGCTGGCGCAGAACGTTGCTGCTCAACAATCAGAGTCCGGCGTGAATCTGGATGAAGAAGCCGCAAATTTATTACGTTATCAGCAAGCCTACCAAGCTGCTGGTAAGTTGATGCAAATAGCAAGTACATTGTTCGATGCCTTATTGGCCTTGGGCAGATAGAGGTAATCATGCGTATCAGTACAAGTACCATATATCAATCCGCTGGCACCAGAATTAGCGACTTGCAGGTGAGTGTGAACAAGATTTCACAGCAAGTCTCATCTGGCCGCCGTGTGCTGACTCCGGCTGATGATCCCATTGCATCTGCACGGGCCCTGGTGATTTCCCAGTCTGACTCCTTGAACACCCAGTTTGCGACCAATCGTCAGGCTGCAAGAAACAACCTGAGCACATCCGAAAGTGTATTGGGCAATGTTACTGATACCTTGCACAATATCAAAACACTTATCGTCAAGGCAGGTAACGCTACTTATACAGATACCGAGCGCGGTTTTATCGCTCAGGAATTGCAGGGTAATCTTGATCAGTTATTTGGACAGGCCAATGCAACTGATGGTACTGGCAATTATCTGTTTTCCGGATTTAATACCACGACAGCGCCATATTCCAAAAAAGCAGGCGGCGCGACTTATAACGGTGACCTGGGGCAAAGATTTATCCAGGCAGATTCTTCCAGGCAGATACCTTTGAGTGGTCCTGGTACTGACATTTTTGAAAATATCCGTACCTCACCAGGGCAGTTCAATGTCCAACCGAATCCTTCGAACGCTGGCCTGGCAGTGGCGGCAGCCACTATCAATGTGCCCACTTCGGCGAATTTGACAGGCAATAATTATGAAGTCGCCTTTGATAACCTGGGTACTTCATTTACGGTCACCAATAAAACCACAAATACAGTTGTAGTGCCATTAACACCTTATGTCAGCGGCACACCAATTACCTTTGATGGCATAGACTTGAGTGTCACCAATGCGGTTGGGCCACCAGTCAGTGCGCCAGGTCCAGGTGACAAATATACCGTGCAGCCTGGCAACCAGAATATTTTTGAGACTGTAACCGATATCATCAATGCCCTGAATTTGCCTGCCGCAAATGGAGCTGCAAAAAAAGAACTGACTGCAGCACTGAATCAGGGTAATAACAATGTCGACAAGTCACTCAATAATGTACTGACTGTACGTGCACAATTGGGCACCAGTCTCAAGGAGCTTGATGACCTCGACTCTGAGGGCGATGCCAAGGGCGTAGCTTTCAAGCAGGACTTGTCTGCTCTGCTGGATCTGGATTATGCGGTAGCATTGACTGAACTCAGCCAGCAACAAGTGACCTTGCAGGCAGCCCAACAGTCTTTTGTCAAAACTTCCGGATTGTCATTGTTTGACTATATCCGCTGATTAGATTGACATCAGTTTAAAAAACAAAAGCAGCTCAGGCTGCTTTTTGTTTTTTTATATTGCATTTTTACAGTGTACTTATTTATATCTGAGTAAGTGTCATTCAAATCTTTTCCATATCTTCTGCGTCCAGTGCAATCACATGGGTTTGCATGATGCCATGCTCATCGTGCCATTCACGTACGACGCAGGGCGCACCTTCCTCATCCATGTCGATGACCTTAAAGAACTGACCTATCATTGATTCAATCAGGATACGTTCATCTTCAGGGAAACTCTTGATAAATCTTTTGTCGAGATTGACGACGCGGACGATATCACCCACGACGACGGGCTGGTTCTTGCAATCGACAGCGGTTTGAGGTGCAGACATGGCTATTTCCAATAAATTATTTTCAGATATTGTACTTGGTCTCTGCCATTCTGCAGCAGGCAAAATAAAAAGGCTTGATTGTTTTGAGCAATCAAGCCTTTAGATTTCAAACTTCAGATTCCAAATTTTTCATTCAGGAAGTTTTCTTTTCCCGTGCTACCCAATACAGGGCAAAGGCAATCAAAAGATAAGGGATCATGGACAATGCATTGGCATTGGCACCTTCAAAGAAGGGGTTGTTTGCCGTAGCCCAGTCACCGATTTTCTTGTCGAAATCGGTCAGGATACCTGCTGTAAATGCAATCACAATACCAGCCAGCGCGCCACCGGCTATATAGCCAGATGACAGCAAGACACCGGAACTACGGTCGCCTGCTGCCTGTTTCTCTTCTTCACTGAGATTCTTGTTGTGTTCCAGCTTGTTATTACGACGGTCTACCGCCCAGCGTATCATGCCGCCGACAAACAGCGGGGCAGAGGACGATAATGGTAAATACACCCCCACCGCGAAGGCCAGTGATGGGATGCCTGCCATTTCCAGTACTAGTGCAATCATCACGCCAAACAAGACCAGGGTCCAGGGCAGTTGTTGGTCAAGAATGCCCTTGATGATGTAAGACATTAGCACGGCTTTAGGCGCATCGTATTTCTTGACTTCTGTACCATCAGGGCGCTTGTTGTAAGCACCATTGATACCCGGGTCAACCAGATAGACTGCCTTGCCTGCATTGTCGACAAAGTATTTACCGGCAGGGCCGCCGACATTGTCATTCTTGTGCCAGACCTTATATGTGCCTTTATCTGTATCAGCTTGTGGGCCTTGCAGTTGTGCAGTGTCTGTCAATTTTGACGCATCTGTTTGCAGAGCAGGAGCAACTTGCGCTGCTGGTACATAGACCGTGCCAGAATCGTTCAACTTCAACAGGATAGGACCAAGGATCAGGGCAGAAGACAGGGCGCCAGCAAGGATCGCATACTGTTGCAAGCGCGGTGTCGAACCAACGATGTAACCGGTTTTCAAATCCTGTGATGTCGTACCCGCATTGCTGGAAGCGATACAGACGATCGCACCAACAGACAGGGCAGTGACATAGTATTGGCCACCAGTCCAGCCCATGATCAGGAAGATCAGGCAAGTGAACAGCAGGGTCGCCACTGTCATGCCAGAGATAGGGTTGGAAGACGAGCCTATTTCACCTGTCAGGCGGGAAGATACCGTGGCAAACAGGAAACCGAATACCAGGATCAGCAGCGCACCCAGGAAGTTCATGTGTAGCGGTGTCGCAAACGTAATGACGGCGATAATGGCCAGCGCGCCAATCACTACCCATTTCATCGGGATATCCTGATCAGTACGCAATGGCGCAGTCGCTGCTGCAGCACCTTTACCCAGACCAGACAAGCCAGCCGACAGGCTGCGCCAGATAGTAGGCATGGCACGCATCAGGCTGATCAGGCCGCCGGCCGCAACTGCACCAGCGCCTATGTACAGGATATAAGCGCCACGCACATCATGTGAACTCATTTCACTGATGAGCTTGGTTCCTGGGGCCAAAGGCACACTCAAGGCATCACCAAAGAACTTGATCATTGGTATCAGCAAGAGGTAAGACATGACACCACCGGCTGCCATCACGGCGGCAATGCGCGGTCCGATGATATAGCCTACGCCCAGCAATTCAGGGGATACTTCTGCACCCAGCGAGCCACCTTTGAGTGGTGCACCGAATACAACTTCCGGCGTATCTTTCCAGCCTTTGAGAGCGACGTTGGCGATCTTGTACAAGAGGCCGATGCCAAAGCCGCCAAAGATAATCGCAGCACGTTTGCTGGCATCGTCTGCTGCATTTGGATTGTTCTTTTCACCGGCAGCTTCGCGGGAAGCATCAGTCGCTGCTGCCTTCAAGACCTCGGCACAGGCCGTGCCTTCAGGGTATTTGAGTTCATCGTGCTTTTCAACGATCATGGTTCTGCGCATGGGGATCATGAGCAAAATGCCGAGCAAGCCACCAAGGCAACCGACTAGCATGACGCGGGAAATTTCCAGGTCAAAACCCAGGATCAGGATGGCTGGCATGGTGACACCGAGGCCAAATGCCAGGGATTCGCCAGCAGAACCAGCGGTCTGGGTAATACTGTTTTCCAGAATGCTGGCATCTTTCGCGCCCAGTTTATTGCCCAGGCGGAACAGGGTGATGGCTATCACGGCTACCGGTATCGAGGCACTGACGGTCAAACCGACCTTGAGTACCAGGTACAATGAAGATGCACCGAAAACCATACCAAGCAGAACACCCATGATCAGGGCTCTTGCGGTCATTTCGGGGAGATGGGCTGAGGCAGGGATATAGGGCTTGAACCCTGAGCCCGGCTTGGCAGCAGGCGTTGACATTTCTGTTGGCATTGGTCTACCTATTTGTTGTCAAAAAAGCTGAATAAGAGGGTGATCCATTTCAGCGCAGCGAATAAACAATCCCCCTCTGTCTCCTGAGGGGGATCGATGAAAAAACATAAATATTCGCGCATTATCACGCTTTTTTCAGCCTGTTTGCAATGCCATCCTTAAACTTGTTGCATCTCCTCTTGTTTGCTCAGGCGTGGCAAGACCGTAATGCCGCGGATGATGGGGTTTTTTGCTGCAAGTATCGCCAGCAGCAGGGCGGCACCACCGGCAAAACCCAGGGCATAACGCAAGCCCATATGCTCACCCAGCCAGCCACCCAACAATGCGCCGGGGCCGGCTGGGAGCAAAAT
>Ga0207952_1000921_pt1 | contig 16208 bp, 8 predicted proteins | sample SubbioR12Aug_8Ca_FD_184831 | JGI IMG/M metagenome (GOLD analysis project Ga0207952, IMG submission 184831) | Serpentinite rock and fluid subsurface biosphere microbial communities from McLaughlin Reserve, California, USA - CR12Aug_8Ca (SPAdes) | ecosystem: Environmental > Terrestrial > Deep...
CGCGGTGATGCCGAGCGGGTCCTGCGCCGGGCAGTATTCGGCAATTTCGAGCGCCACGCATTGCCGCGTGCGCAGCACGCCGGCCAGCGCCAGGCGCAGTTCGCCGCCCTGCAGTCCGCCGCTCACCGGCGTCGTGACGCCAGGGGCGAGCAGCGGATCGATGGCGTCGAGGTCGAGGCTGATGCCGTACGGCCGATCGTCGGCGCCGACGATCGCCAGGGCGTCGGCGAAGACGGCGGGCAGGCCGCGCCGTGCGGTTTCGGCCAGGTCGAAGACGGTGACGCCGAGTGTCCTGAGCAGCGCCGTTTCGTCGGCTTCGAAGCTGTGCGCGCCGATCACCACGACGCGCCGCGCATCGAGCGGCGGGCCGTCGATATCGAGCATTTCCGTTGCGCCGCAGCCGAGCAGCGCGGCCAGCGGCATGCCGTGCGGGTTGCCGGAAGGGCTGTCGTCCGGCGTATGGGCGTCGAGGTGGGCGTCGATCCAGATCAGACCGGGCGCGCTGCCGAGTGCCCGGCCAACGCCGCGCCATGTGCCGGCGGCGATCGAGTGATCGCCGCCGAGGATGATTGGTACGCTGCCGCTGGCCAGCGTCGCCGCCACTTCGTCGGCGACTTTCCTGAGCAGGGCGGCGAGCGCTTCCATGCGCGGCCCGTCCGGTGTTTCGATGGTTGCCCCCCACACCGGTTCAAGCCCGGCGCGCTGGATTGCCGAGACGACCCCCTTCGCGCGCAAGGCTGCCGGCCCGCCTGCGGGACAGGGGCGATGGCCGGGAGCGGCCGGTTCGCCGAAGCGCAGATCTCCGCCCGGCGCGCCCAGCCCGCTCGCCACACCGATCAGCCTGAGCATCGGGTTCAGTGCAATCACCTTGTCCATTGCGCACCTCCTTCGCAAAAAGGACGGGGTTACGAATTCGACCGGCATCCGGCTTTTTCGTTCGCCTGGCCGGCAACGACCTTTTCCGGCAGCCTGGCTTGACGCATTGACACGCTTTGCCCGGAAACGATGTGATTCAAATCAAGTTGCCGAAATTTGATAACGGTCACCTGACAGCCCCCATAGACTCATTCTAGGATAAACCAGAGCCGGCTCACAGAAGAGGCCGGCAATTCAACGAGGAGGCAAAGATGATTCAATTTCGCGCACTGGGACTCGGAGTAATTGTATCGACTCTATTTGCTTCCGGCGCCGTCAATGCGGCGACGGAGGCGGACGCCGCGAAGCTCGGCAAGGAGCTGACGCCGGTCGGCGCCGAGAAGGCCGGTAACAAGGATGGCAGTATTCCGGAATGGAAGGGCGGCCTGCCGAAGGGCAAGCACAAGCTCGGCGACCCGCGCGTCGACCCCTTTGCCGCCGACAAGCCGCTGTTTTCGATCGACGCTGCCAATGTCGAGAAATACAAGGACAAGCTCTCCGCAGGGCAGATCGAGCTGATCAAGACGCGCAAGGGTTACCGCATGGATGTCTATCCGACCCAGCGCAGCTGCGGCTACCCGGATTCGGTTTATGGCCAGACCAGGATCAACGCCACGCTCGCCAAGCTGAGCAATGATGGCAAGGACAACCTGGCGCAGGCGGTCGGCGGCGGCTTCCCCTTCGCGATCCCCGGCAACGGTGCCGAAGCGGTGTGGAACCACCGTCTGCGCTGGCAGGGAGAGGGTCGCATCGAGCACTACCAGACCAACTTCATCAACCCGGACGGCACCTTCTACGGGCTCGCTCAGGATCAGTGGATCATGACGCCGTTCGCCTCGCCCAAGGTCAAGTCGCCGGAAGACGTGGCCGACGTGCAGATGAAGCTGCTCAACGTGGCGACGGCGCCGGCCTCGCGTACCGGTGAAATCATTCTCGCGCACTACTTCCTGAAAAAATCGAACGACGCCTGGATGTACTTCCCCGGCCAGCGCCGCGTGCGTCGCCTGCCGGCCTTCGAGTACGACAACCCGATCCCCGGTTACGAAAACCTGGAAACTGCCGACCAGTACCCGATGTTCGCCGGTTCGCTCGATCGCTACGACTGGAAGCTGGTCGGCAAGCAGGAAATGTACGTGCCGTACAACAGCTTCAAGCTGGTCGCCAAGCGCCCGGTCAAGGAGGTCTATGAAGGGATGTATCCGAAGCGCGACCTGATGCGCTACGAGCTGCACCGCGTCTGGAAGGTCGAGGCGACGGTCAAGCAGGGCATGCGCCACATGTTCGCCAAGCGCACCTTCTACATCGATGAAGACACGTGGATGATCCTCAACGCCGACCAGTACGACGCGCAGGGCAAGCTGTGGCGCGTCATGGAAGCCTCGCTCTACCCGGCGGTCGAACTCGGCGCCTGCGTCAGCCAGGAATTCCAGTCCTGGGATCTGACCGTCAATCGCTACATGGCCGAGAACTCGACGCAGGAAGCCAAAGCCACCGACTGGCTGGCCGGCGCCGAGGGGCGTATCGATCCGAAGCGTTTCGAATCCGACGAACTGCGTCGGGTCGGTGACCGCTGATCGTGCTGCGACAATCCATCAAGGAGGAAGACAAGATGAAGACAATAACGATCACCCGGAAAAACCGTCTCGCACTGGCCATCGCCGCGATTGGCGCGCTGGTTGCCAACCCGGCGCAGGCCTTCAAGTTCGACCTGGAAAACGGCGTCAGCGGCAGCTTCGATTCGACGGTCTCGTTCGGCGTCCAGCAGCGCGTGCAGTCGCGCGACAAGTCGATCATCGGCAACGACAACGGCGGCTCGGTGGCGACCACCGGCAAACTCGGCGAGCTGGTCAACGGCCCCGGCCAAGGCGCTTCGGCCAACCCCGATTTCAACTACACCAATCTCGACGACGGCAACCTCAACTACAAGAAGGGCGATATCGTCTCGGCGGTGCTCAAGGGGACGCACGAACTCTCCCTTGGCGAGCGCGGCAACTGGGCGGCGCTGGCGCGCGTCACCTGGTCGTCCGATTTCGCCGCGACGCACACCGAGCGCACGCCGCTGCACGACGATGCCAAGGATGCGCTGCGCAAGAACATCTCGCTGCTCGACCTGTGGGTGTCGAAGAACTTCAATCTTGGCGACAACTCGGCCAAGGTCAAGTTCGGCAACCAGGTGATCAACTGGGGCGAGGATATTTTCATCTTCGGCGGCATCAATTCGATCCACGCCTTCGACGTGCGCAAGGCGCACATCCCCGGAACGCAGGTCAAGGAAATCCTCATTCCGGCGCCGATGCTCTCGCTGAGCACCGCGCTCGGTGGCGGCTTCTCGACCGAGGCTTACTATCAGTTCGCCTGGAACGGCTTCAAGCTCGATCCCGCCGGCAGCTACTGGTCGGCCGCCGACTTCCTCGGCAAAGGCGGCAAGCGCGGCGCTTTCATTCCTTCCAGTTTGGGGGCGATCGGCGATTTCGATCCGACGCGCGGCCGCAGCATGGCGGCGGTCATTGCTGCCGGCGGCCTTACCCCGATTGAGCACGATAAACCGGACAAGGGCGGCCAGTACGGTGTCAACCTGCGCTTCAAGCCGTCCGGTGGCGACACCGAGTACGCGGCCTATTACATCCGCTACCACGACAAGGTGCCCTTCGTCGGCTTCAAGCTTGATCCGGCGGTCAATAACTTATTCACCGCTCCCTTCGGCGGCGGCCTCGTCGCGGTCGAGCAATACGGTCAGGACCTGAATCTGTACGGCGTGTCGATGAACACCAAGCTCGGCGACTGGGCGATCGGCGCCGAATTGTCGTACCGCCCGAACGATAGTGTGCTAATCGATCCGACGGTACCGTTTGCCGGTAAACACAGCGTCTACACGGCGCCGCTCAACACGGTGGTCAATGGTTTCGTCGGCGAGAAGAAGTACCAGGCGCACGTCACGGCCTTCACCTTCCTGCCGACCGAGTTGACCCGCGCGCTCGGTGCGGCCGACGGCGCCTTCCTCGCCGAAGTTGCCGTCACGCGCTATCCCGGACTCGACCTGTCGGGTGCGGTTCCCTATCTGCTCAACAATTACACCCTGCCGGACAAGACCTCCTGGGGTTACGTTGCCGAGGTCAGCCTGACCTACGCCAACGTCTTCAATTCGGGGTGGACGATGACGCCGGTCGTCGACTTCTTCCACGACGTCAGGGGCACCAGCCCGAATGCGACGCCCTTTGTCGAAGGGCGCAAGGCGGTGGCCATCGCGCTCAACTTCGACTACCACAACGAGTGGAAGGTGGGTCTCGGCTACAGTACCTTCTTCGGCGGCGGCAACCTCAACGTGATCAAGGATCGCGACGTCGTGACGGCGACGCTTTCGCACGCGTTCTAGGCTGTTTTTCCGGGCGGTTCCTTCAGTCTCCGTACGGGGAGCCGCCCAACCATTTTTCGGGTTTTTGCCGCAGGGCAAAACCGCTTCCGGGCAAAGCATTCATGGATGGCATCGTAGTTTTCGTCAAGCGACTGGAGGATTTCTTCTTCCGTTTCCGGCTGCCCACGCTGGCGCTTCTTCTGGTTTTTACCGTGCTGATGGGCTTTCTCGCCACCCAGTTGCGCATGTCGGCAGGCTTCGACAAGCAATTGCCGGTCGGTCATGAATATACCGATACCTTCTTCCAGTACCGCACGCAGATCTTCGGATCGAACCGCATCATGGTCGTCGTGCGCGCCAACCAGGGCAGTATCTGGACGCCCGCCTCGCTGAAGAAGCTGCACGAAGTGACCGAGGCGGTGCTCTACCTGCCGGGCATCGACCGGCGTTCGGTGCAGTCGCTGTGGACGCCCAACACCCGGGTCTACGAGTTGACCGAGGAAGGCTTCCAGGCCGAGGACGTGATCGGCGGCAACGTGACGCCGGAAGCGCTCGACGCCGAAAAGATCGCCCGCATCCAGGACCGCGTCGTGCGCGGCGGCTATGTCGGCAGCCTGGTCGCCAACGACGGGACGGCGGCGATGATCATCGCCGACCTGCTCGAGGAAGACCCCGGCACGCACGAGAAGCTCGACTACCTTGCGCTGGCCGACAAGCTCGAGCGCGAGGTGCGCGGCAAGCTGGAAACGCCGGCGCATGCGATCGAGATCGTCGGTTTCGCCAAGCAGATCGGCGACATCGCCGACGGCGCCAGGGGCGTCGCCGTATTCTTCGTCCTCGCCATCGTCCTCACCGCGCTGTCGGTCTATTGGTATTGCCGTTCGCTGCCGCTCACCCTGCTCGCCATCGGCTGCTCGATGGTGTCGGTGGTCTGGCAGTTCGGCACGCTGACCCTGCTCGGTTTCGGCCTCGACCCGCTGGCCATCCTCGTGCCTTTTCTCGTCTTCGCCATCGGCGTCTCGCACGGCGTGCAGCAGATCAACGCCATCTCCAAGGCGGTGGCCGGCGGCGCGTCTTCGATCGAGGCGGCGCGCGAGAGCTTTTCCGGCCTCTTCATTCCCGGCACGCTGGCGCTGGTGACCGCCTTCGTCGGCTTCATCACGCTCGTCATCATCCCGATTCCGATGATCCGCGAACTCGGCATTGCGGCGTCGATCGGCGTCGGTTACAAGATCATCACCAACCTGATCATGCTGCCGCTGGCCGCCTCGTACTTCCGCTTTTCGCAGCGTTATGCGCTGCGCCTCGAAGCGCTGCAGGAAGAGCGCGGCAAGCTCATCGCGCGTCTCGGTTTCATCGCCGACATCAACCACGCGCGCCTCGTCCTGGCGCTCGCCCTGGTCCTTTTCGGCATCGCCGTCTGGCAGAGCCACGGCCGCCATATCGGCGCCCTGCAGCCCGGCGCCCCGGAGCTGCGCCCGGACTCGCGCTACAACACCGACGTCGAAAACATCGTCAAGCGCTTCGATCTGGGGATGGACGTGCTGACCGTCGTCTTCGAAACGCCGAACGATTCGTGCAACAACTTCGAAGTGGTGAACTACATCGACCAGTTCACCCAGCACATGACGCAGGTGCCCGGCGTGCTCTCGGTTTCCTCGCTGTCCACGCTGGCCAAGTTCGCCAATGCCGGTCTCAACGAAGGCCATCCGAAGATGACCGCCCTGCCGCGCGACAGCAAGGCGCTGCAGGTGGCCGTCGGCTACCTGCCGGAAGCCGGCGGCCTGTTCAACCGCGCGTGCACCATGATGGCGGCCAACATCTACCTGGCCGACCACAAGGCGACGACGATCAAGCCGGCGATCCAGGCGGTCAAGGATTTCCGCAGCGACTACGATCCGCAGGCCCTCGGCATCAAGGTCCGCCTGGCCTCCGGCAACATCGGCCTGCTCGGCGCGACCAACGAAGAGGTCGAAGAGCGCGAGCTGGCGATGATGCTCTACGTCTACGCGGCGATCATGATCCTCGTGCTGCTCGCCTACCGCGACTGGCGGGCGATGTTCGCCTGCTGCCTGCCGCTCACCCTCGCCACCTTCCTCGGCTACTGGTTCATGAAGTCGCTGGACATCGGCCTGACCGTGGCCACCCTGCCGGTGATGGTGCTGGCCACCGGCATCGGCGTCGACTACGCCTTCTATATCTACAACCGCCTGCTGATTCATCAGGCGCGCGGCGAGACGATGAAGTTTGCGCTGGAGGGCGCCTTGCGCGAAGTCGGCATCGCCACCATCTTCACCGCCATCACCCTGTCGGTCGGCGTCGCCACCTGGTCGTTTTCCGACCTCAAGTTCCAGGCCGACATGGGCATCCTGCTCACCTTCATGTTCATGGTGAATATGCTGATGGCGATTACCGTGCTGCCCGCCTTCGCGGTCAAGCTCGACTCCCTGTTCCCGCGCAAGGGGCCTGTCAAGGCGCCGGCGATCGGCCATTGATCCGGAGCCCTCATGAAACGTTTATTGCTCACTTGCTGTTTCATTCTCGCCGTGCCGGGCGTCGCCGCTGCTGCCGGAACCCCCGGCGCGGGTAAACCGCCGGGCAACATGGACGGCTTGCATATCGCGCCGAAGCTGGCGCATCCGGAGAAGGCGCCGATCTACGCCTCGGCGCTGGCCGGCAAGCGCATCGTTGCGGTCGGCGATTACGGACTGGTCATCCTTTCCGACGACACCAGAAAATTCCGCCAGGCGACGGCGGTGCCGACCCGAGCGCCGCTGACCAGCGTCCATTTCGTCGACGACAAGCTGGGCTGGGCGGCCGGCCACGACGGGACGATCCTGCGCACCACCGACGGCGGCGAGAACTGGCAGCTGTCGCGCGAGGAGCGCGGCAAGGAGCGCGTGCTGCTTTCGGTCTGGTTCGAGAACGCGACGCACGGCCTGGCCGTCGGCCAGTTCGGCCTCGCCCTGGAAACCCGCGACGGCGGCAAGACCTGGCAAGAGCGCCGCCTGGTCGACGGCGAGGCCGGCGAGATTCACCTGCTGCAGATCGTTCCGGCGCGTGGCGGCTTGCTCTTTGTCGCCGCCGAAGCCGGCGGCATTCTTCGTTCCGAAGACAACGGCGCCACCTGGCAACTGATCCAGACCGACAACAAGGGTTCGTTCTGGACCGGGCTCGCGCTGCGCGACGGTTCGCTGCTGATGGCCGGCCTGCGCGGTCACCTCTACCGCAGCGTCGATCTCGGCCTGAATTGGCGGGCCATTCCGAGCGGCACCAAGCAGTCCTTGACGGCGATCGTCCAGCATTCCGACGACAGCGTGCACATCGTCGGCGTCGGCGGCGTCTCGCTTTACGGCGGCGCCAGTCTGGCCGGCGCGCCACCGCGCTTTTCGCCGCCCAGCGGCCAGGCCGCCGTGAAGGTCAGCAGCGAGGATCACGGGCAGGAGTTCAAGAGCAGCGTGCGCCCCGACCGGGCCGGCTTGACCAGCATTGCCGCAGCGCCGGCCGGCGACGTCCTGTTTTCCGTGCTCGGCGTCGTCGCCGACAAGTAAATTCCCGGGTGGCGCTGCCGCCGCTGCGGCGCGCAGCGTAGCGCCCGTTCCCTGGCAGGGGTCAAGCTGCACCACAAGAAAACAGGAGATGAACGATGAACCTCAATGACATCAAAGGGCTGCTGAGCAGCAAAACCATCGACTTTCTCGCGACGCGCGAGCAGCGCATGCTGATCGGCGGCCAGTGGGTCGCTGCCGCCGGCGGACAAACCCTCGACGTCGTCAATCCGGCGACCGAGGCGGTGATCGCCAGCGTGCCGGCCGCTCAGCCGGTCGACATCGACGCCGCCGTACGCGCCGCCCGCCAGGCCTTCGACAGCGGCCCGTGGAGCCGCATGAAACCGGCCGGGCGCGAGCGCCTGCTGCTGCGCCTGGCGGATCTGGTCGAGCAGAACGCGCGCACCCTCGCCGAAATCGAGTCGATCGACAACGGCAAATCGGTGGCCATCGCCGAAGCGGTGGACGTCGCCCTGTGCGTCGGCTACCTGCGCTACATGGCAGGCTGGGCGACCAAGATCGAAGGCAGCACGGTCGACGTCTCGGTACCCTTCATGCCGAACAACGAGTTCGTCAACTTCACGCGGCGCGAGCCGGTCGGCGTCGTCGCCGCCATCGTCGCCTGGAACTTTCCGCTCCTGCTCGCCACCTGGAAGCTGGCGCCGGCGCTGGCCACCGGCTGCACCGTCGTCCTCAAGCCGGCCGAACAGACGCCGCTCTCGGTGCTCTTCCTCGGCCAGCTGATCCAGGAGGCAGGCTATCCGGACGGCGTCGTCAATATCGTCACCGGCGACGGCATCGCTGCCGGCGCGCCGCTGACGCAGCACCCCGGCGTCAACAAGATCACCTTCACCGGCTCGACCGAGGTCGGCAAGCTGATCGGCAAGGCGGCGATGGAGAACATGACGCGCATCACCCTTGAACTGGGCGGCAAGTCGCCGGTCATCGTCCTCGAAGACTGCGATCCCGCCGTCGCCGCAGCCGGTGCGGCGCAGGCCATCTACTTCAACCAGGGGCAGGTGTGCTGCGCCGGCTCCCGCCTCTACGTGCACAAGAAGATTTTCGAGCGCGTCGTCGCCGACCTCGCCGACCAGGCCAATGCCCTGAAGATCGGGCATGGCCTCGATCCGCAGGCGCAGATGGGACCGCTCGTCTCGCGCGAGCAAATGGAGCGCGTCTGCGGCTACATCGACATCGGCCGCCAACAGGGCGCCGAAGTCGTCGCCGGCGGCGGGCGTGCCGGCGACCTTGGCTACTTCGTCAAGCCGACGGTGCTGACCCGGGTCGACCAGCAGTCGCGCGTCGTGCAGGAGGAGATTTTCGGCCCGGTCGTCGTCGCCATGCCCTACGATGACCTCGATCAGGTCGCGGCGTGGGCCAACGATACGCCGTACGGCCTGGGCGCCAGCATCTGGTCGAACGACCTGTCGCGGGTGCATCGCTTGATCCCGAAGATCAAGGCCGGTACGGTATGGGTCAATTGCCACAACATGCTCGATCCGGCGATGCCGTTTGGCGGCTACAAGCAGTCGGGTTTCGGCAAGGAAATGGGCCGCGCCGCGCTCGATGGTTATCTTGAGCAGAAGTCGGTGTTCATGGCCGTCTGACAAACAACCGGAGGAGTTCATGGAAACTGTGCGCAGCCAGGTCAGCGGGGCGACCGACACGCCGCTGATCGAATCGACGATCGGCCGTTATTTCGATCAGGTGGCGAGCCGCTGGCCCGAGCGCGAAGCGCTGGTGGTCTGCCACCAGGACGTGCGCTGGAACTATCGCGAGTTCAAGGCCAGGGTCGATGCCCTGGCCGCCAATTTCCTGCAGCTCGGCCTGCGTCCCGGCGACCGGGTCGGCATCTGGTCGCCGAACTGCAGCGAATGGGTGCTGACGCAGTTCGCCACGGCCAAGGCCGGCCTGCTGATGGTCAACATCAACCCGGCGTACCGGCGGCACGAGCTGGAGTACGTGCTCAACAAGGTCGGCTGCGCGGCGCTGATCCTGGCGCCGACGTTCAAGTCGAGCGACTACCTGGAAATCCTGCGCTCGCTGGCACCCGAACTCGACGCCTGCGCCGCCGGCGCGCTGGCCGCCGAACGCCTGCCGCAGCTGCGCCACGTCATCCGGCTCGGCGCAGCGAAGTCGGCCGGCATGCACAATTTCGACGCGCTGCTGGCGCCAGCTGCCACCACCTGCGTTGCCCAACTGGCGGCGATCGAAGCGACGCTGACGGCGAACGACGCGATCAACATCCAGTTCACTTCCGGGACGACCGGATCGCCGAAGGGCGCGACGCTGACGCATCGCAACATCCTCAACAACGGATTTTTCATCGGCGAGGCGATGCGCCTCACCGAGAACGACCGCCTGTGCATTCCGGTGCCGCTCTACCACTGTTTCGGCATGGTGCTCGGCAACCTCGCCTGCCTGACGCATGCTTCGACGATGGTCTTCCCCGGCGAGGGCTTCGACCCGGAGAGCGTCCTGCAGGCCGTGCAGGGCGAACGCTGCACGGCCCTGCACGGCGTGCCGACGATGTTCATCGGCCTGCTCGATCATCCGTCGTTCAAGACCTTCGATCTGGGCAGCCTGCGCACCGGCATCATGGCCGGCTCGCCGTGCCCGATCGAAGTGATGAAGCGCGTGCAGGGCGAGATGCACATGGCGCAGGTGACCATCGCCTACGGCATGACCGAGACATCGCCGGTCAGCTTCCAGAGCGGTTGCGACGACCCGGTCGAGCGGCGCGTGTCGACGGTCGGGCGCATCCAGCCGCATGTCGAATGCAAGGTGGTCGATGGCGACGGGCAGATCGTCGCGCGCGGCGAGAAGGGCGAGCTGCTGGTGCGCGGCTACTCGGTCATGCAGGGCTACTGGAACGATCCGGAAAGAACGGCCGAGGCGATCGACGGCGAAGGCTGGATGCACACCGGCGACCTCGGCGTGATCGACGCCGAGGGCTATTGCAACATCGTCGGCCGCGCCAAGGACATGGTCATACGCGGCGGCGAGAACATCTATCCGCGCGAAGTCGAAGAGTTCCTCTATCGCCACCCCAAGGTGCTCGATGTGCAGTGCGTCGGCGTGCCGGACGTGCGTTACGGCGAAGAGCTGTGCGCCTGCATCGTCCTCAAGGCGGGCGAAACGGCGAGCGAGAGCGAGATTCGCGATTACTGCAAGGGCGAAATCGCGCACTACAAGATTCCGCGCTACGTACGCTTTTACGACGCCCTGCCGATGACGGTCACCGGCAAGATCCAGAAGTACCTGTTGCGCCAGCGCGTCGCCGAAGAGCTCGGTCTGCACGAGCAGGCGACGGCCTGATTTTCCCGATCGACAACAATAAATCTGGAAAAAGCAGTTAACCACAACGAGCACGGCGAACATGCCGCGAAGCAAATCCCGTGGGACAACGAAAAAACAATGACTTATATTCTTTTGATGAATCACCCAGCGGGTGAGCAACGAAGACCTGCAAAACCAAGGCTCTTCGTTGTGCCCGTTGTGCCCGTTGTGGTCTGAACTAAGGTTTTCAGGATAAATCAGCAACAAACCAGAGGACAGCAAATGAAAAAATATTCGATGACCATCGGCGGCCAGCCGGTGTCTGCGGCGAGCACCTTCCCGGTGGTCAATCCGGCGACCGGCGAGGCCTTCGCCGAGGTCGCCGCCGGTGACCTGACGCACGTCGACGCCGCCGTTGCCGCCGCGCGCGCCGCCTTTCCGGCCTGGAGCAGTACGCCCGACAGCGAGCGCCAGCGCCTGCTGCACGCCATCGGCGCGGCGCTCGAAGCGAACATGCCCGAGCTGATGGAGCTGATCACGCGGGAGAACGGCAAGCCGCTGAACGGCCTCAACGGCGTCGGTTCGGGCATGGAGGTCGGCGGCGCGATCGCGTGGACGCACGTCACCGCCGATCTGCAACTGCCGGTCGAGGTGATCCAGGACAACGACGACGCGCGCATCGAAGTGCACCGCAAGGCGCTCGGCGTGGTCGGCTCGATCACGCCGTGGAACTGGCCGCTGATGATCGCCATCTGGCACGTCATCCCGGCCCTGCGCGCCGGCAACACGGTACTGATCAAGCCCTCCGAGCTGACGCCGCTGGCGACCGTGCGCTTCGTCGAACTGGCCAACGCCATCCTGCCGCCCGGCGTGCTGAATATCGTCACCGGCAAGTCCGGTTCGGGTCTCGGCGCAGCGATCGCCAAGCATCCCGGCATCGACAAGATCGTATTCACCGGCTCGACGCCGACCGGCAAGCAGATCATGCAGAACGCCGCCGGCAACCTCAAGCGCCTGACCCTCGAACTCGGCGGCAACGACGCCGGCATCGTGCTGCCCGACGTCGACCCGAAGGCGGTCGCCGCCAAGCTGTTCGGCGTGACTTTTCACAACAACGGGCAAACCTGCGCCTGCCTGAAACGCCTCTACGTGCACGAAAGCATCTACGACGAGCTGTGCGCCGAGCTGGCGAAGATCGCCAAGGCGACCATCGTCGGCGACGGCCTGCTGCCGGAAACCCAGCTCGGCCCGGTGCAGAACCGCGCGCAGCTCAATTTTGTCCAGGAACTTGCCGACGATGCGCGGGCGCACGGCGCGCGCTTCCTTTCCGGTGGCCGGGTGCGCGCCGGGCAGGGCTATTTTTACGAACCGACCGTCGTCGCCGACGTCAGCGACGGCGTCCGCCTGGTCGACGAGGAGCCCTTCGGGCCGATCCTGCCGGTCATCAAGTATTCGGACATCGACGACGCGATCCGGCGCGCCAACAACAGCCCGAACGGTCTCGGCGGTTCGATCTGGTCGAACGACACGGTGAAGGCCGCGGCGCTGGCCCGCCGCCTCGAATGCGGCACGGCGTGGGTCAACGAGCACGGCGCCATCCAGCCCGACGCGCCGTTCGGCGGCGTCAAGCAGTCGGGTATCGGCGTCGAGTTCGGGCGCTACGGCCTTGAGGAATACACCTCGATCCAGACGCTGAAAGTCATGAAGGCCTGAAGGTTTTTCCTGCCCTCTCACTCACCTGAGTGTCTCCTCGGTGAGTTTCCCGGCCGCCAGCGAGCGGCCGTTTTTTTGTCACACAGGGTTTGATGTTTTGTAACCAGGTGTCCTGGGTGGGCTCCATAACATCGGCATTGCCATGCACGGCGAAAGGCAGTATTTTTGCGAGGCCGCCGACGGCGAGCTCATTCTGCCGCTTGGATGCTGGCGATGCTCGTCCTGACGCATGCCGTGGCGACACCCTCAAAACTCATCTAATTCAGGCAGTGGAGGCGGAGAAGAAAGAATGAGCCTTGAAGACCAGTACACCGACCGCAAATCCCTGCGCACCGTCATTGGTAAGACCGCCGATTGGGAAGCGCTGGCCAAGGACTGTGTGTGCTTCGCCAACGGCGCGGGTGGCCGCTTGCTGATCGGCATCGAGGATGGCGAGGCTTTGCCGCCCGCCGGGCAGGTCGTAACGCCGGAACTGCTGGATCGTTTACGCAAGCGGGTCGGCGAGTTGACGGTCAATGTGCAGGCGCTGCCGAGCTTGCAGCGTGCGGCCAACGGCGGTGAGTACATCGAACTGGCGATCGATCGTTCACCGAACGTCGCGTCAACGCGCGACGGACGTTACTTCTTGCGCGTCGGCGATAGCTGCCAGCCGGTGCTCGGCGACGACATGCTGCGCCTGGCCAACGAGCGGCCGGGGCGGCCATGGGAGGCGATGGATAGCAGCGTGCCGCGTGGTGCGGCTGACACCGGCAAGCTGGCTCGCTTCGTTCAGGCTATCCACAGTTCCGACCGGGTGAAGGATTCGGTGAAGGAGAAGAGTGCCGATGAATTGCTGGCCCATTACGGCCTGGCCCAAAGCAGCACGCTGACTCGCCTGGGCGTGCTGCTGCTCGGCACGACGGCCGACCGGCGGGCGCTGGGTACGGCGCCGCTGGTGCAGGCAATCAAGTATGACGAGCAAGGGCAGAAGATCAACAAGTGGGTGTGGGACGATTGTGCGCTGTCACCGGTCGAGCTGGTCGATGCGATTTGGCGCGAGGTGCCGGATTTTCGCGAGAGCTACGAGGTGGCTGAGGGCTTGTATCGGCGCAGCGTGCCGGCTTACGACGAAAAGGTAGTGCGGGAACTGCTGGTCAATGCGCTGGTGCATCGACCCTATACGCAGCAGGGCGACATCTACCTCAATCTCCATCCCGAGGGTCTGGCGGTGGTGAACCCCGGCCGCTTACCGCTGGGGGTAACACCGCGCAACATGCTGCACGCCAGCCGGCGTCGCAACGAGGGGCTTGCACGGGTGTTCCACGATCTGGGCTTGATGGAGCGAGAAGGCAGCGGATTCGACCTGATCTACGACCGGTTGCTGTCGCAAGGTCGCCCGGCGCCGGTGCCCGAGGAGGGCGCAGATTGGGTAAAAGTGACGATCCAGCGACGCATCGTGAAGCCCGAGGTGATGCGGCTGCTGACCGAGGCGGATGAGCATTTTCAATTGACACAGCGCGAGCGGATCACGCTCGGTGTATTGGCTCAGACGGAAGGGATGACGGCCAGAGAGTTGAGTGCGGTGCTGGAGACGGAGGGGGCGGAAGCGCTTGCCGTCTGGCTGGGGCGTCTCGTACAGAGTGGTCTGGTTCTTACCCGCGGAAAGACCTCGGGGATGTTGTATTTCGTGGCGCCGGAATGGCTTCGAGGTGCGCAACTTGATCATAAAACCACACTGAGCCGAATTGCCCCGCACCGGTTGCTGGCCCTGATTCTGGAAGATTTGACGGACTATCCCAACTCGTCCAGCACGGACGTCAACCGGCGAATTGGCGCGGAGATTTCTGCCAAGACGGTGAAGCGTGCTCTGGATGATCTGGTCGTTGCTGGGCGGGTGATCCACGAGGGTGAGCGGCGTTGGCGGCGCTATCGCCTTTCCGAGCGCGAACATAAAGGACACGGCACAGGGGAGTTTTCTTGAAAGCGCTCCCGGATGCACCAATTGGTATGTGTAACACATTGATTTTGAAGCATCGCCATAAAGGACATCGTTTTGATTTGTCCTTTATAAAAAGTCGATTTGTCCTTTAGAAGGCATTGCATGGCCTGCACCGACATCAACAGTGAAGACCGCCTGGTTCAGGAGCGCTGTTGGCGGAATTGCAGCGCTTGATTGCTCCGCTGGAACAATGGACGGAAAAAGAACAAACGCAGGCCGAGTTCGTGTATCGCCATATCTGGCAGCAACGCGTGAACGGCACGTTTGCCGCGAGCCCGCCTCAGTAATAAACTTTATGACGACGGCCTGGCCTTGTCGTTGCTGCGCATGGCACAAGGCAGCATTGCCGTCGCCAAGCGATTCTTGATCGGGCAGTGATCAAGGCAATCGGAGCACGATTCCCTGTAATGGATCACGCTCGTCAAGTCCTTCCCTCTTCCATAGACCCAGTCAGGTGGATGACGCTGCCGCAGCCCTCTTCTTTTGCCGATTTCTGCTAACGGCGGCGCCCGCTCTTTTCTATGATGGGCTCATTGTGAGCGGTGCGTGGGCACCGGCCGATGCGAAGGAAAAGAACATGTTCTGGATGGCTGGGCGGGGCGACAAATTGGTGACTGGCAGGCGCGGTGCACAGGGCGGCGATGGGCAAGCGCCGTCGCGCCGCTTGCGCGGTACCGTGGTGCTCGCCGGACTGCTGTGTATTTCCGGTTTTGCCGCGGCGGCCGAGCTGTCGGCGAGCAAGGTGCTGCGCGAAAAATGCGGCACCTGCCACATTGAAAACGGCAAGCTGCAGCGCCTGGCCGACATGCGCAAGACGCCGGAAGGCTGGGACATGGCCATCGCCCGCATGCAGGTGTGGCACAAGATCAAGGTCTCGAAGGCCGAACGCCGGGTGCTGGTCAAGCACCTCGCCGACCGCTACGGTCTGGCGCCGGAAGAAGCCGCGCCGTACCGTTTCCTGATCGAGCGCGTGCCGAACAGCCAGGACCTGGCGCCGAGCGAAGAGCTGGCGCAGATGTGCGGCCGCTGCCATTCCTTTGGCCGCGTCGCATTGCAACGGCGCGACAAGGCCGAATGGCTGCAGCTGATCCACACCCACCTCGGGCAGTTCCCGAGCATCGAGTATTCGGCGCTCGGCCGCGACCGCAACTGGTGGGACATCGCGCGCGAAAAAACCGCCGGCGAGCTGGCCGCGCTGTATCCGCGCCAGACCGCCGCCTGGAAGAACTGGCAAGCGCGCCAGGCACCGTCCGCCGCCGGCACCTGGCGCGTCGCCGGGCATCGGCCGGGCTGGGGCGACTACACCGGCTACCTGTTCGTCGAGCCGCTCGGTCGACTCGTCGGCGGGCTGCGCCGGCGGCTCGGCCACGGGTGCGGGCTCGGCGGGTTTGGGTTGTTGCGAGGCTTCGAACGCCTTGCGCAG
>Ga0207952_1000923_pt1 | contig 16191 bp, 18 predicted proteins | sample SubbioR12Aug_8Ca_FD_184831 | JGI IMG/M metagenome (GOLD analysis project Ga0207952, IMG submission 184831) | Serpentinite rock and fluid subsurface biosphere microbial communities from McLaughlin Reserve, California, USA - CR12Aug_8Ca (SPAdes) | ecosystem: Environmental > Terrestrial > Deep...
GTATCACATTACATACAGCGGGGTAAAAAAAACGAAAAATCACCCAGCCTACCAATATTTTCGAAAAAGTCATCCCCCCTCCACTTCCGCGAAATTTCTGGCCATATTCGCTCTCCCAGGCTGTTTATCGATAGAAAATATATTTTTTCTATCATATTTGCTCTCCTGGGTGATTTCCCAATACAAAACGTTCTGCCGTCGAATTTTATTACATGATTTGAATGGCATTTTTATCATAACTTGAACACAATTATTGATTCGATTTTTTTTTCGTTTTGAAAACTTATTTAAACGCACTTATTAGTCATGCTTTATTACTTTTTGTTTTTTCATTTTCTGTTTTATTATTTTTTAAACGCACCTTAAAAATATATTTTGTATAGTTATAATATAAATGGTGCTAGCAAAAACCGGATTTAGAGGAAAAAATTATATCACATCTAAGTTAACTGAACAGAAACTTAGAATTACCAAACAACAATTAAATACTATAAAACAAAGTAAAGAAATAAATAGATATTTTTACAATAAGAAAACTGGAGAAGTTCTAAAGTTTGATTTAAAATCAGTTGCAAAAAATGATGAATATACATATAATCCGGCTATTGCAAGAAAATTTGGTACTAAAAAACGAATTGGTAACAAGGCATTTCTAGATCCAAAACTTTACAATAAAAATAAGAAGTTAAAAGTAATTTTAACAGATGATGGTATTTCATGGGGAACTCCAGTTAAGTTATTATACCAAGTAGATTATTATATTTTATTTGATTCTAGTGGTACCAGATACCCAAGTAATAAAAATGAATTTTTAACATTTATTACTGAAACTGCAGAAAAGAAAACTTTTGATAATGAAGATGAATTACAACAGTATCTTGAAGAACAATTAAGAGATAGTGATGCAATTCAAAATTTACATAAAAGAGCAGTAGATTTTTCAGTTGTTATAGAAAGAATTTTAGCTATTACAGAAAATTACACAATAATGCAACCTACAAAAATAGGACTTCGAGAAGAAAAACCTTTAAAAATAAATTTATTTAACTCTGAAATAAAAATTAAAGATAATGGGATGAATAATTGTGTAAAAAATTTATTGTATCAATACTATTACAAAGATGGTAAAGGAATTAGTAAACAGACTATTGATAATTTAGGTGATGGTGAAGTAGTAACAGTAAAAGAAATAACTGACTTTTGTAAAAATTATGATATTAAAACAATTGCATATGATATTAATAAAAATGTTATTTCAAGATATGTTCCATCAAAACGAAGCAAAGCATATAAATCACTTATTTATATTGCATACAATAATCATATTTATCCAATTCATAATTCATATCTTACGCGATTTAATTTACCAAAATATGAACAAAATAGATATATTTCTTTCTTAGAAATAGAAGATGAACTTATTGAAATATTAGAGAAAGGAAGTTTACCAGATAATATTTCTATTATTGACAGAAGTTATGATCATGATAAAGAGATTGCAAAATTAGGTATTTCCTCGTTCGTATTTAATAATATATTGTATCATTCAAATGAAGATTATTCCAAAATTAATAATATTGCAAAATCTTTTGGTATCACAGATAAAATTGATCCAAAAGTTAATTTAAGTAATATTGGAGATTATATTGAAAAGTTATATATTAAGAAATGTATAAAATCATTTTTTCCATATTCAATTAATTTTAATGGAGGATTTAACTATGTAAATGATAAATATGAAGAAATGATGGATAAATATTATTTTACAACTATAGATAATAATAAACATTATTCAAATGCACTTTATAAACTGCCATTTTTAGTTAAAACTGATATTAGATTAAATAATCATAAATTTATCAAAGATATTCCATTGGATAAAATTGAAATTAAGGATGAATTCATATATGTTGCTAATCCTAAAGTATCTACAATTTTGATGCCATCATGTGATTACTATATTGGTTATCAATTAAAATATTGTGCTGAACAGGGAATTGAATTTACATTATTAGAAGAATTAGAGTCAGAACAGTTACCTAATTATTTTGTTCAAATGATAGATGATTTACTAAAAAAAGTTGATAGTGATACTTTTAAAAAAATTATGAACAGACATATTGGAAGAATGGAAGGAGGATTTGGAGAAAAATCTTATAAAAAATTTTCTAAGATAGCAAATGATGACGAATTAAAAGTTAGTCAAGGATATGTATATAAACTAAGCAAAAAATTTAATTTAGTTTATGAATGTAAGAAAACCTTCTATGATATTTATAATAAACGACCTATTAGACAACAAATATTATTTGAGGCCAGAAAAATAGTTTATGAAAAAATGCAAGAATTAGAATTAGACAATAATAAAATAATGGAAATAAGAACAGATGCTATCACTTTTGCTAGTAAAACAAAAATTAAAGTTGAAGTTAGCGATAAATTTGGAGAATGGAAAGAAGAAAATAAAGAAAAACAATCTCATAATCCAAAAGATGTATATAATAGTTTAGTAACGTTTGAAAATGAATCTCTTAATGAAAATAATATAATTTGGATAGACTATGCAGGAAGTGGAAAGACTCATTATATCATCAATACTCTTATTCCAAAATTAGATAAACAAAATTCTGCAAAAGCAGTATTTCAGAGTGATAAAGGTAATTATATAGTCTTAACTCCATCTCATAGCGCATGTAAAGATTATAGAAAAAATAAGATAAATTGTTCAGTTATTCAGAAATATACTTATAGTTATAATAATCTCCCAGAAGAAGATTTTATAGTTGTAGATGAAATAGGTATGGTTGATAGACAAGGATTAGATTTACTAATTAAGGCTACACTTGTTGGAAAGACAGTATTTGCTTTCGGAGATTTTAAACAGTTACCTCCAGTTTCAGTTGGAAAACCACTTAATAAAGAAATATTTTTAGATTTATTATATAGTGAACAAACTTCACTAGGAACAAATTATAGAAATGATTTCACAAAGAAATATTATAATTCATTAATCAACAACACAGATAATAAATTTCTTTCTGAAGAAGTTAAAAAGTTTAGTTCAAAATCATGGAAAGATGCAGATTCTATTATTTGCTATAAAAATGAATCTAGACAAAAATATAATAAACTGATGCTAGAACATCTGGCATTAGAAAAATTTGATATTGGTTCTAAAATAGTATGCAAAACTAATGATTTAGCGGAATATGAAATTTACAATAACTTTTATTATACTATTACTGATAAAGATTCAGAGTTTATCGAAATTTATGATGGAATGGATTATTATAATATTGAACCAAAAGACTTATCTCATTTCGATTCTGGATATGCAAGAACAATTCACAATATTCAAGGAGAATCTGTAGAATCATTCTATTTCGCTCCAGAAGATTATAAACACTTGGATGGAACTATGACATATACTATCATTTCTAGACTTAAAACAAAATAAACGCACTATAAAAATAAATTATGTATAGATATTATATAGTGTACAATGACAAATACTAAAATTTACTTTACTGAAGAAGATAAGAAAGATGGTTTATATAGAGTAATATATGAATATAAAAAACGCAATAAAGATATAATCAACAAAAAAGCAAATGAAAAAGTAAAATGTAAATTATGCAATTGTGAAGTTTCACGTTCAGTAATAGCAAGACATGAAAAGAGTAAGAAACATTTAAAAAATATAAATTAACTGTAATGACATATAGACAAAAACAATTTTTAAGATTGCTAAGATGGATTATACAAAATCACGGATATTTAAACACAGCCATGAGAATAGTTAGATTTATTATTTAATTTTTTCTATATATAGATTATATGGAAAACTTCAAAAAAATTTTTACTTGTAAAGAGTGTGATAGAGATTTTACAGTAATGCAATATAAAACATATGAAGAACTAAAAAAAAATAAAATGTGTCATGAATGCAAAATGAAATTATTATCTATTGTAGAAGTAAAAAAAGAATATAAAATAATAAAATATTCGTATTGTTGCAATACTAGAAGAGAATTTCATGAGAGACATATTCGTCAGGATTGTCAAGATTGCAATAGACAGCGTCACTATAAAAAATATTTAATAGAAGGTCTAAGATTGCCATGCATGAATCATATAATAACTGATCCATTTGACAAAGATAGTTTAAATCCACCAGTATGTGATCATAAATGCATAATATCTGAATTAACTGCAAAAAATGAACTTAATAGTATTTTAAAATCTGCAACATGTACGGAATGTAACACAGTATTAATAGATGGTTTAAATGGAATATTTCGACCTATTAGTTGTATTAATAACTGTGGCAGATATTTCTGTGACGTGTGTGTGATACAAAATATGTTAATGGCGAATAATACAATTCCTGAAACATATATGTGTTTTAATTGTGGACCGAAAGAAAAAGAAGAAGCAATTAGATTAGGTCAACTTAAGTTATCATAGTCTGATTCGAAAAAATAATAAATATTTTTTCTATATATAGTTTATAATGAATAAGGAAGAGATAAATGTTTTAAATCAGATATATGGACGATTGGCAACACGTTTAGGTGGAGTAGATACATTGAATATAAAGATAAAAAGAAATAAAGATGGCGAAATAACAGTCAATTATAATGCATCTGGAACTGGTAAAACACCAACAAATAAAACAGTAAAAATTTCTAAATCTTCTGATAAAAAAAATAAATCTAAGAAGTCAAATCCAGTTCATAAAAAGGGAATATTAAAAAAAGAAAAGAAAAATACAAAATGGGAAGATGAAGGAACTGATAGCGAGTCTGAAGGAGAATCTATAGAACATGAAAGTGATTATAATAGTGAACATTCTATAGATTCTGATTTTTCTTATTAATTAAAATTATATATTATTATTATATATAATGGCGTTTTACGAAGAACAATACTATCCTATTCATAGAGGTGGATATGAATCTGATGAATCAGGTGGTTATAAACTTGGAGGATTCGAAAAAGGATATAAATTAACACAAGAAGATAAAGATAGATTGGCACGAGGAAAAGAAATGAAAGCAGAATTTTCTGAAAATGTTAAAATACCAGATGAGTTATTAAATAAAAAAATTTTATTTTATAAAAATAAGTATATTAAGATACACGACGAAAAACCAAAACAAAAAGAACTAGTAAAAATATATAACAAGGCTAGAAAAATGGCAATTAATGATATGTATGCAGAATATAAAGAGAAATTGAAAATGAATTACGATAAGGAATTTGGAACATCTGGGAGAAAAGAAAGAACGCGACCACTTGCTGATTTATACAATATACAGAAAAAAAGAGAGAAAGAAGAATATCCAGATGACGAGTATATAGAATCATATATTAAAGAAGAATATCCAGATGAAGACTATGTATATAAACCTAAAAAACCTAGCAAAAAAAAGAATGAAATTATATACATAGATACAAAACATGCGCGTGGTGAATATATGACAGAAGATGAATTAGTACATCTTAAAGAGACTATATTTAACATACTAGGAGACAGAGCGATTAATATAATAAAAAATATTGATAATATTGTTGATAATACTTCTGCAGATAAAATGAAAGATACTATACATAAATATATTAAAAAAATGTTAAAAGATGATTATGAAACAAATTACAGCATTTTCAGTCATATTTTATCAAAATCTAATGTAGAACAAGGAAAAAAATTAGTAAATAATATAGAGTATACATATAGTAAATTACCTAAATTTTATGGACCTAAAAAAATAAATATATAAATTTATTTTCTCCATATAATTTATATGGAAAGTGAAAAGTTTATTTTTTTCAACGATCTAGAGGAAGATTTGGATGAAACATCATCTCGATGCTTAATTTACTGCATATTAGATGAATTTTTGAGATTAAAAACTGCTCAAATACCAACTGATTTAAGAGAAGATATAAATAAAATTTTACCTATAGATTGGAGAGAGAGATATGACAGAATAAAATAAAATAATTTTCTATATTTTATTTATATATAAATGACGAAAAAAAATATAACTTCTAATATGACTGAGTACAAGAAAGATTATCGCCTAAGAAATCCAGAAAAATTTACAACACCTGTTAAATGTGATGTATGTTCAGGAAAATATCAATTGTGTTCTAAAAATCAACATCAGAAAACAGAATTACATAAAACAGGAAAGAAATTAGAAAATATGAAAATGGAATTAGATGATTCATTAGAAGAAATAAAACAATTAAAAGATGATTTATCGGAACTAAAAGATAAATACAAAAAATTAAAATCTAAATCAGCATAATGTATTTGTCAGATAATACAAATTCTGGTCTTCCTCTATTTACTACTACATATTTACTTTTTAAATTTATTAATTGGTTTTGAGTTTTCTTATCCAATTTAAGGTATTTTTCCATAATCAAATTATATGTTGTTTTTGGTGCTCGATATGGTAGCATTACAACTTGTGTTGCTTCCTTCAGAAATAATTTTGTTTTATTATAATCACATGGATCATGATTAACATAAAGATTAAAAATATGATTTGCACGACCATTTCTTATTACTTCATTACATAATCTATTTATTTCAATATTTAACTTCTTATTTTGAAAATCTTCAATATCATCAAACACAGTCATAACTGGAGTACTTTTACTAGATATTTCAGAAAGAGTCATTGGATTAATAATCATATCATCATCTATTCTAATTCGTTGAACTGATTTAATATCATCTATATTTTTATCTTTTGTTTTACTTGAGAATAATAATATTTTTGCTTTTGGATATTTTTTTAGAAAATGTTTTATATATGATCTTATAAATAATGTTTTTCCAACTCCACTAGGTCCCGATATATATATATTGTTTGCTTCTTCATTTTTATAATCTTTAATCAATGGAAAAAAATAATCCTCTGGTTGATTTAATCTTATTCTTTCTAATAATTTTGCACCTTCTGGCAAATCATCTCTATCAACATAGTATATTAATTCATCAATTCCATTTTCATTTGATGTGGCTATTGGAATTCCATTGCTGGTTTTTTCTAAAGAAAGTGACATATTATATAAAATACCACTATATAATATTTTTAGAATAAAATTTTTTTTTACCCAATTTTAAAAATTTTTACAGTAGTTTAATATGCATATTGTCCACGTGTCATAGTTTTTCGTCTATGATGAACTGGACGACGTCTATGATGCATTCTACCACCTTCCATATCTTCATCACCTAATCCAAGTAATGGTAGAACTTTAGATGCAACTCCCAAAGTTCCTTCAAAACCCTTTTTAAATCCATGTGCAAAATCAGACCAGAATGAACCACCAGTTAAATGTTTCTTTGCTAAGCGTTGACGAGCCTCCAGCGACTTTTCAGGATGTTTTCGTCTTAGTTCAGCCATTAGTGAACGCCATGCAGGCAAACTTTTATAATTAACCATATCTTTAGGCATTCTACTCATTGTTTTATGTTTAGTTGCTCGACGTTTTGCTGCTTTTCGCTTACCTTCTTGTAATTGAGCAACAACTTTACGTTTTAATGCACCTTTTAAATGTGTACCTTTTTTAAATCTTTCGCCACCCATCATATAGCCAGCACCGAGCGGATAACCACCTTCTAGAAACGACATTATAATATAGTTATATAATATAATTTTTTTATTAGATTAGATAATATAATTTTTTCCAAAATCTCTAAAACTATAAATCCCTATACTATTTAGAAATTCTATAACTTCTCTATTTGTAATATCTTCTAAATATTCTGTAATTTTTTCTAGTAATGTTATTGCTAATTTATTATTATTATTTTTAATACAATAATTTATATCATTTAAAACTTTAATAACACTATCATTATTAAATTTAACATCTAGAATATTAGGTATTTTATCTTTAATCATGTTTAGTTCAATATTGACTAAATTTTTATCTACATTTTTATTCAAAGTTAATAATAATAATAATGTTTTTAGGTCACTTTTAATTGAAGATAATTTTGATACATTTGATACCAGGAGAGGTCCTATTTTTTTAGCGAGCGGTATATCATTATAATATCGCGATAGTGCGAATATTCTTTTTATTGTCTTAAATAAATGTTTGTTTTCTAGCTGTTTTTTTGTATCTACTTGAAGAGTTTCTATAATACTCTCTCTTCCAGACACAACACCGTTTAAGGATATAATATTTCTAGTACTTTGATCAACATAATATACTTCATAAACATTTGTACATTCTATATATTTACAATAGAATGGCAAAACAACATCTATTTTTAATAGAACATTTATATTTTTTATATTTGGTTTATCATGTATTGCATCATATAATAGTTTATTACCAGTATGACCATTAAAATCAGGTACATCTCCGTTTCTATAACCATTTAAAATTTCATCTGCTGTCCAATGTATTGCTTCTCCATCATCGTACAAACCTGCTTTGGCATCAGTAAAAAATATACCTGGAATATTTTCTATTCTTTCTACTATTTTTTTAAAATTATATTCTATAAATTTTATGGCTTGTTCATATGGTAAATTTACTACTATTTTAGTTCGCATATCTATATCTGAATAATAAGGTTGTATTCGTAAATTATATGATCCGAAAATAATCAGTTTATTTTCTAGTAAATATTTACTATCTGGAAATGCTAATAATTTTTTTATTTTATCAACTGCATCAGGAAATTCAATACTATTTTTAACAGACATAATTTTATTGTCTGGAATGTGATATATTAATCCACCGCATTTTAAAAGTTTTTCTTCCAAAGTCATATAATATAATATTATATAAAATATTGTTATATTTTATATGTCGACAGAAAGAGTGTATGATATTACTAAAATTCCATTAAATGGTGAACAAATGCAGGCTTTAAATCCAGACGCAAAAATATTTTCATATACAGATTTACAAAAATATGAAACAATCGATGATTTATTTCATGATACAGATAAGATTATTATCCTGTATCTAATAAAATCTAAATATTACGGTCATTGGTGCTGTCTATTTAAGCACACTAGAAATGGAAAAATGGTTTATAATTTTTTTGATCCTTATGGAATAATAGTTGACGGAGAACTTGATTTTATACCTAAAGAAAAAAGAAATGAATTAAATGAGCAACATAAATATTTATCATGGCTTCTCAGAGATTCACCATGTTATTATAATTATATATGCTTTCAAGGTAAAAATAGTCAAACCTGCGGAGATCATGTAACATATAGATTACATCATTGCGATACAACGATAGAAGAATATGCATATGCTTTTTTTATAAGTAAAGGTATAAATAATCCAGATATTCTCGTTGCTAAATATTGCTTCAACAAACTTGCAAAATTAAATTTAATATAATTTTTATATTTGTATATATTATAATGTTTAAACCAAATAACGAAAAGAAAGAAAAGGGACCCGAATCACTTTATTACAGTCTAGAAATATTGAATCCAAATTCTCAAAATAATGATATTCATTCACCGGCAACAACAAGTACTACTCCTGCAGAGATAACTGCCAACAATAACATACCAGTATTAGATAATCCAAATGATTATTATATGACTGTTTTAACTGCAAGTATTCCCCTAAGAAATGTTCCTTTATTTCAAATTTTAATACAAACACCAATACCAACTGTAAATGATATTAACACTACTATTTATTCTATAACATTACAATATCAAAATCCAAGTGGAGCAGTTATAGCAACAAGTGCACAAACATACTTAATATATGAACCTAGAAATTATTACGATGTGCCAAACTATAGTTATCCAGCACCTGTCCAGATATATTCTCCATATTACTACTGTTATCAAGTACAGCAAATTACAGATATGATGAATGTTGCATTTGCATCAGCACTAACATCTCTAAAAGCACAAGGAGGTACAGGAGCAATAGCAGCAGCAGTTGCACCATTTATTAATTATGATGCAGTTACTCAATTATTAACAATAACATCAGAAGAAGCATTTTATGATATAGAAAGTCCATTTGCATATATTGCTGTGTATTGTAATGCGTTAGCAGAACCATTTTTCTCTGGATTTCCAAAAATAACGAATCCGATTAGTCCAAGTACTCCAGATGGTGTTGATAGACAATTAATTATAAAATCATATAATGGAATTAATGTTTCTGGTGGAATAATATCAACAATTCAAAATTATACAAATTATGGCTATTGGTCATTTGTAAAAAGAATTACTGTAGTAACAAATATGAATATAAATTCGGAAATTTTTTATCTTAATCAAACAAATCAACAACAGGAAAATGCTATTACATATGGAAATAAATTAATTCAAAATCAGCAATATGTTAACGTGTTATTCTCATTTCTACCAGATTTATCTCAATTAGAACAAGAATTAGCGGCAGCAACAAAAATACAAATATATAATGCACCAACTAATCTATATAATCCAATTACATTCAATCAGTGTACTCCTCTATATAATTTTAATATCGGTATATATGTTATAGATAAATTCGGAAATTCATTTTTACTTCCTATAAGTCCGAACGATAGCTGTCATTTTAAATTTCAATTTATACGAAAAGACCTAGTTAAATTTTAATATAATATAATAAAATTTTATATTATTATATTATATAATGTCGTTTCTAAGAGTAGCCGATACACGTTTAATGCAATTAGATCCATCTAGTGCAAATGTAGCAGTTAAAGAAGGTGCACAAAATGTAGCATATATTCCTCTTGTAAGTGCATCACTTTCAACATCGAATTGTACATTCAATTTAAATAATATTGCAACTGAAGTTTGCAGAAATCGAAAAGAATTAATGAGATTGACTGGAGTTGTTTTTACTCTAAATGTATCCCAAACTGCAACACAAGCCATATTTTCATATTTGGGATTTAAACCATGGCCTCTTAATAGTTGTATTGCTAATATTCAACATCAAATTGGACAGGCATCATATTCACTAAATTTAAGTCAAATTATGGATGCAATTACTAAATTTAATCTAGAATCCGAAAATGCTAATTTCTATGATAATACATCTTATGACGCTGTTAGTTCATATATTGGTGCTGCAGGTACAGCATTAAATCCAATTCAACCTTTTACTTCTACTCCTTTAGGATGGGGTGTATTTAAGCCTAGATCAGCAAATATAACACTTTCTACAAACGTTAGTACTGGCTCGAATCAAACAATAACAATTACATGTAACTTATATGAACCTTTATGCAGTCCATTCAATAATGTTGGTAAAGACGACGATCATTCTTTATATGGTATTAACGGTGAAATTCTACAACTTCAATTCGTGAGTGATATATTTAGCAATATGATTGCAGCAGTTTTGAATACGGGTACTACAATTAATTCGGTATCAGTTGCATTTCCATCAACGGCAACGTTAGAGTGTATATATCTCACTCCAAATCAAGAAATAGCTAGAAATCTGCCTAAACATTCTATATCACATTATAATCAATATAGCGTTTTCTCTCTAGATACTGGTGCAGTAACTGCTGGTTCTACTTTAAGTGTAACAAGTCCTGTCTGTCAAATAACCAATCTTCCATTTAAAATTCTAGTATACTGTCGTCAATCAGATGCAACTAAAACAGCATTAATTCCAAGTAGATATTTACAAATTCAAAATGTACAAAATTGTCAATTAGATAATGGATCGAATCAGTTGTCAAGTGCATCAATTGATCAACTATATGAAATTTCAGTTCGCAATGGATGCGTGTTAGATAGATTAGTATGGAAACAACAACTATTATCAGGATTAGATGCAGTTGCTGCAAGTGGTGTTGGTAGTATTCTAGCATTAGATCCTAAGATTGATCTAGGTTGCCGTCAAGATATTTCTGATGGTTCTCCAGGAAGATATATTTTCCAAATTACATTGAGTCTTAAAAATAATACTGCTGATAATTTTGCTGGTACAACTTTATATATTGTCGCTATAAATAATGCAATTCTTGAAAGAAATGGAAGTGAATATAGAAACTATTTGTACAGTCTACCTGATAATGCTATTAATACTTCACGTAATATGAACGCAATTGAACATCATGAATTTTCTCGTGCTCAGAATGCAAATATGTTTATGAGTGGTGGTGATTTTAAGAGTTTATTTAATAAAGTTTGGAAAGGTGCTAAAGATGCTGGTAAATGGGCATGGCAAAATAGGGATCAAATAAAAGATACCGCAACAAAGGCATATGATATTGGTAAGAAAACATATGATATTGGAAAGAAATTTGGCTTAGGTAATGAAGATTTGGGAAGCAATATAGGTGAGAGTTTTACACTTGGTAGACATCCACGAAGACAAATGGATCTGTTTTATCAGTAAATATTAATTTTTTTATTATATAATATTTTCTTCAATTATATTATATAATGAGTTGGTCTGAAATATTTGCCGCAACAAATGGTTTTAAAAAAATGTCTTTAACTGCATGGAATAATACAATTTCAAATAATGGCGGTGGTTCTGCTGGTGGTGTTAATGATGTAGCAACTAATACTCCTACATATTTAGATATAACTGTAGCAAGTGGAACTGCCACTATAGATTTTATAGGTGATCGAACTATAAATGGAACTTCTAATCAGATTGATGTTGATAATTCAGTAGCATTAACGAGCACTATAAGTTTAACAAATCCTGTTACTTTAGGAAGTGGAACACAAACAAATCAAATTTCGGATACTGCAATTATTTTACTAGATTCAACAACAGATAACTTAGGAACTGCTATTACTACTACTACAATTTCATTATCAAATTCAACAGCAAGTACTGGTATAAATTTAACTAATGATGGACAAGTACAAATAAATGTCGGCCCTTCGCAATCATATACACTTCCAGTAGTATTACCGACAACTACAGGCGATGTTTTAAGTTGTACAACTGGTGGTGTAACATCGTGGATAACACCAATCGCCGATACTACAACAGTTACAAATACGGATGGGAATCTAGATATTACAAATCCCACACCAGATACAGCACAAGTAAATTTTTCAAGTAATATTTCAATAAGCAATTTAACTTTACCATCATTATCTTTTCCATCAGTATCAAATTTAGTACTAGGATTAGATACTAGTAATAATAAAGTAAGTAAAATAGTATTCGACACTGATCCTACTGGCGATACAATAGTTGCTAGAGGAGAATCTGGCGCTATAACAGCTGCTAATATTTTTATGAATCTTTCGACAGTTGTTAGCGCTGCTGGTAACACAGTATTGGGTGCTGGAAGTAATGCATTTCAAGTTTTAACTGGTTCTCTTAGTCAAGTATTTACTTTGCCTAATGCAACAACTTGCCAAGAAGGATGGTCTATAACTATATTAAATTATTCAACTGGTAATTTACAAGTTAATTTTTATGACGATACAACAAGTAAAATAATATCCTCTGGAGGAGTAGTCAGATATGTTCTATTAAATAGTTCAACATCAGTAGGAGTATGGTCGTCTAATAGTTATGGACCAGATAATGTGGTATGGGGATTTAATGGTATAGTATTAACTGGGTCGTCATCAACAACAGGACTAACAATTGATGAAGTTCAAGCACCATCATTAAAAATTGGAGATTCAACAAGTGCATACGAATATATATTACCAACTACTATAACAAGTACTACAGGACAAGCAATAGGCTATAATGGTTCATCACAACTTACGTGGATAGATGCTGGATTAGTTGATACAATAACATCTACAAACGGTTCTTTAACTGTAACTGGTACAGATACAGTTAATATTCAACTAACGGATCCACTATTAGGAACTGGAAACTATACAACAAGTTTAAATGGTAATAGATTACAATGCTTTAATACGGTATCTGCTAATACTGCAATTGTAGATTCAGATGCTATAATAATGTCTCTTTCAGATACTAATATAACTACTGTAGAAAAAGATGCTATATCAGTATACAGTAGTACTGCTGGTGTATCTACAATTACTCCAACACAAGTAAGTACTCAAAATTTGACAGCTATAAATTCTTCGCAAGCAGAATTATATACTCTTCCTACTACAGCGCCATCATCTGGAGATACAATAGAATTTAATGGTACAGCGTGTGTTTGGGCAAGTGGAGCTGGTACAACGCATGTAAATGCAGGAACAAATATTAGTGTTGATAATACAGATCCATTAGAACCGGTAGTATCTTTAGCATCTACATTCTATGATACTGCAACTGATACATCGACGTTATCGTTTACTGGCGGAACTAACACATTTAATGTTACGTATTCTGCACAAAGGGTTGGTGGTTTTGTAACGCTAGCAATTGACTTGACCTATTTACAAAATATCCTCTGTGATAGTACAACATATACATTAACAGGAACATTTGATTTTGGAGATTCGAAATATCAACCGAGTAGTGTTAGCACTGATAGTGCTCCATTTCCATGTTCTGCATACATAGGAGTAGGTACTCCAGTATATAGTACATCGTTCTTCTGTATAGCTAATGTTAGAATGGGTACAGGAACTGCAATGATAATAACAATAGTTATTATGTGTGCGCCGTTTGCACTTGCCGCTGAAAGATATGTTCAGTTTGGTGATACTAATCACTATAATCTAGGAAATTGGCCTTACGAAGACGGAGTGGAACTTGGAAATCTTCAAATATCTATGAATTACAAAGGTGTCTAGTTATGTAATATTGTTATAGATTCGAATAAAAAAGGATTAACATTTTTAGTTTTTATTTTCCATTCATCAACTGTATCATACTTTCGTAAATTATATTCCCAATATAACTGATTTGTTGGTTTCAAATTATGATCGTCCATAAATAGAGAACTTGGTAATATCTTATAGTAAACCTTAAAATCTTTCAGTAATATAATATCATTTTTACTTATATCATATACATATAATCTTACTGTATAGTTGAATCTTAAATTTTTTTCTACTTTTATTTGAACATGCATTTTATAAAATTATAATATAAAAATATATTATATATGGTATTCATCGAAACCGCTGTCGGACTGAGTGTTTTATATTATACGTTGATGGGAGGTGCTGTTATAATATCCGCTTGTGTAATTTATATTTCATCTATTATGAGAAAAATAAAAAAACTAATAAAAGATGATGAGATTAAAATTTTAGAAGAGAACTCAAAAAATAAGGATGTGAAAAAATTCAAAAAATCATATTCCGATTCTAGTGTTAAACTTTATAACAGATACTACTAATATTTCTATATTTATTTATCAAAGATTTGCGATACTCACCTAATAATTCTAGAACTGTCACTTCATTATATAGATTTATTGCGTCACAATCAACTTCATACAAATATTTACTTAATGTTAATATTTGTATTAATTTTTTCTTTTCTTCATATGTCGCATACTCTTTAATAGATCTAAAATTTTTAAAATACTCATTAATTCTGTAATTAATATATATCTTATTATTTCTCAAATCGAATATACCAAATGGTAATTTATGAGACATTAATATAGATGTATAAAAATAATCTTCAATTTAATTCATCCGACTTAAAAAACAGTAAAATTTTTATTAATTATAGAATTAGAGAGTATCTAAGAGAGTTTATAGTTATTCAAATATTTGCTACAGATATTGAAAAGAGAAAGTTAGTAGAACTAATTTTACTTAAAAATTATTTATCAAACGATACAAATGAAGTATATCACATCAATTGTGTTAATGAAATGCTAAGAATATATCAAACATATTTACTTACTAAATATAAAGACTTTGATAAAAGTGCGTTTAAAAAATAATAAAACAGAAAATGAAAAAACAAAAAGTAATAAAGCATGACTAATAAGTGCGTTTAAATAAGTTTTCAAAACGAAAAAAAAATCGAATCAATAATTGTGTTCAAGTTATGATAAAAATGCCATTCAAATCATGTAATAAAATTCGACGGCAGAACGTTTTGTATTGGGAAATCACCCAGGAGAGCAAATATGATAGAAAAAATATATTTTCTATCGATAAACAGCCTGGGAGAGCGAATATGGCCAGAAATTTCGCGGAAGTGGAGGGGGGATGACTTTTTCGAAAATATTGGTAGGCTGGGTGATTTTTCGTTTTTTTTACCCCGCTGTATGTAATGTGATAC
>Ga0207952_1000924_pt1 | contig 16188 bp, 14 predicted proteins | sample SubbioR12Aug_8Ca_FD_184831 | JGI IMG/M metagenome (GOLD analysis project Ga0207952, IMG submission 184831) | Serpentinite rock and fluid subsurface biosphere microbial communities from McLaughlin Reserve, California, USA - CR12Aug_8Ca (SPAdes) | ecosystem: Environmental > Terrestrial > Deep...
GATCGGTGTTCGGCATGGCGCAGACGGCCGTGATCCCGCCGGCGGCTGCGGCGCGAGCGCCGGAGGCGATCGTTTCCACGTCTTCGCGACCAGGTTCGCGCAGGTGGCAATGGACATCGATGAAGCCGGGGCTGACAATTCGCCCGCTGCAGTCCACGACTTCCGCGTTCCCTGGCGTCGCAATGGAATCGCCCGCACTCTCGATCTTGCCGTCGCGAATGAGCACATCGCCCACGCGGTCCATGCCAGTCGACGGGTCGACAACCCGGCCACCCTTCAAGAGGAGATCACGCATGTTCAGCCTCCCTTGGCGGCGTCGGCCAGACGCGGCGAGTTGCCCGCCAGCAGGTAGAGCACGGCCATTCGGATGGCGACGCCGTTGGTGACCTGGTCGAGGATCACGCTATGCGGACCGTCGGCCACGTCGGAATCAATCTCGACGCCGCGATTCATGGGACCGGGATGAAGGATGAGAATGTCGCGTTGGGCTCGGTCCAGACGCTCGCGCGTCACGCCGAACACTCGGTTGTATTCGCGGAGCGACGGGATGTAGCCGCCTGTCATGCGCTCCAGTTGCAGGCGCAGCACGTTCAGCGCATCCGCCCACTCAATGGCCTGTTCGATTCGGTCGAACACTTGCACGCCGAGTTCCGTGATGGCACCCGGCAAAAGCGACCGGGGCCCGCAGACGGCGACTTCCGCGCCGAGCTTCTTGAGGCCCCAGATATTGGATCGGGCGACGCGCGAATGCAGCACATCGCCACAAATGCACACCCGCTTGCCGGCCAGCGTCCCCCAGCGTTCCCGCAGCGTGAGCAGGTCGAGGAGTCCCTGGGTCGGGTGCTCGTGCGTGCCGTCGCCGGCATTGATGACATTGCTTTCGATCCGCTCCGCCAGAAACTGCGCGGCGCCCGAGGACGGGTGGCGAATCACCACCATGTCGATCTTCATGGCCTCGAGATTGCGCGCGGTGTCCACGAGCGTCTCGCCCTTGGTGACGCTGGACGTCGCGGCGGCCACGTTCACCGTGTCGGCCGACATGCGCTTCTCGGCGAACTCGAACGAGATACGCGTGCGCGTTGACGCCTCGAAAAAGAGGTTGACGATCGTCGCGCCGCGAAGCGTCGGCACCTTCTTGATGGTCCGCTCGGAAATCTCCTTGAGCGGTTCGGCGGTGTCGAGAATGAGCGAAATCTGTTCCGCGGAAAGACGCTCGAGGCCGAGCAGGTCTTTGCCGAGTGGCGCCGTCACGCGCCTGATCCCTGCAGGAGGATCACTTCGTCGCGGCCATCGAGCTCCGTCACAAACACGTCCACGCGCGCATTCTTGGGCGCGTCGATGAGCTTGCCGACGACGTCGGGCTGGATGGGCAGTTCCCGCCCACCGCGATCCACGACGACGGCGAGACTTACCCGGGCCGGTCGGCCGAAATCGGCCAGTTCGTTGAGGGCGGCGCGCACCGTGCGACCCGTGAAGAGCACATCGTCGACGATGATGATGTGCTTGCCCTCAATCGCGACCGGAATATCCGTGCGACCCACCACCGGCCGTGGGCCCACGGTCTGGAGGTCGTCGCGGTACAGCGTGATGTCCAGCGCGCCGCGCATGACTTCAACGCCTTCGCGCTCCTTGATCACCGCGGCGAGGCGAGCCGCGACTTGTACGCCGCGGCGTTGGATACCCACAAGCACGAGGTCGTCGGTTCCGTCGTTCTTCTCGACAATTTCGTCCGCCATTCGGGAAAGGGTGCGCTCGAGCGCACGCGCATTCAGGACGATCGACTCGGAAGGTGCCATGTCGAGAGTGAAATATGGTGCGCGACACAGGGGCGAACAACGGGGAACGACGGGACGTTTGGGGACCTGGGGGGACGGGCGCACGGTTGCCCGGCATGGGTCTACGGGCGAGTTTGCACGCGGATGACCGCCCTCCCCCGCCTCTCCGTGATCGTGCCCGCCTACAATGGCGAAGACCGGCTCCCGGGCGCGCTGTCGCAACTCGGGGCGTGGCTCGACGCGCTGCCGTACCGCTCCGAGCTCATCATCGTGGACGACGGCAGCGGCCCTGCGGCCGCACAGGCCATGGCGGACTTCGCCGCCAGGCAGGCGCATACGCGCGTCCTCCGCAACGAGGGCAACCTCGGCAAAGGCGCAGCGGTCGCGAAAGGCATGCTCGCGGCCGCTGGCGAGCTCCGGGTGTTCACCGACGCCGATCTGGCGTACCCGCCTGCAGAGATTGGAAAGATCGTGGCAGACCTCGAGGCCGGCGCCGACGTGGCCATCGCCTGCCGGGTGTTGCCGGAATCGCGCTACCTCATGAGCCCGTCGTTCTTTCACTATCTGTACACACGGCACCTGATGAGCCGCGCATTCAACCTGCTGGTGCGCGCACTGCTGCTGCGCGACGTGCGTGACTCGCAGGCAGGGCTGAAAGGGTTCACCGCGCGCGCCGCTGAGACCGTGTTTCCCAGACTCACAATCCCGGGATTCGGGTTCGACGTTGAGGCCCTGTTCATTGCGCAGCTGCACGGATTCACCGTGCGGCAAACTGCCGTCTTTTTTCGCTACGACGAAGAACCGACCACCATCAAGTTCACCCAAAGCGTCGTCACGATGCTGGCCGATCTGCTCCACGTGCGCTGGAACCATCTGCGCGGCTCCTACAGGTGAGACGGTGCTAACCGCGGGCGCCGCCCACGCCCCGCGCACGCGCCTGATCGTGAATGCCGATGATTTCGGCATCTCGCCCGCAGTGACGGCGGGGATACTCGAAGCCCATGCCGCAGGCACGGTCTCGTCCACGTCGATGATGGTGCACTGCCCCGGCTGGGACGATGCCTGTCAGCGCGCGCGCGCCACGCCGACGCTCGGTGTTGGACTCCATCTGAACCTGCTGGTCGGCGCGCCGATCGTCGCCGGCGTCACGCTGGTCAATCGGCGAACCGGGCGGTTTCTCCCGCTCGGCGCATTGGTCCGACGCGCGCTCGCGGGCCAGCTCGACGCGTCGGAGGTCGAGGCGGAGTGCGAAGCACAGATCCGCGCGATCGAGTCAGTCGGCGTGCGGCTCACGCACATCGATTCGCATCGGCACACCCACGCGCTGCCGGTCGTCCGGCGTGCCGTTGCCCGCGTCGCGCAGCGCCGGGGACTCCCGCTCCGCCGGCCAATCGAATCGCACCGACGATTCCCGAACGACATCGTGTCACAACTGCATCGCGGCGTCATCGGCTGGTCGTGGCGGGTAACGACTATCGGGGCAGCGCCAAGTCGTGCGCCGGAGCACTTCATCGGCGTGTCCATGCAGGGCGGCGAGCGGTTTGAGTCGCAGCTGACGCAGGTACTCGATCATCTCCCCGCAGGGTCGGTTGAGATGATGGTGCACCCGGGGCGCGTCGACGCGGCGCTGAAATCGGTGGACGGCTACACCTGGCAGCGGGAGCGCGAACTCACCGCCCTGCTCTCACCCGCGGTGCGGGCGCGCTTGCGCGCGGCTGACGTCCGCCTCATCCATTTCGGCGATCTCTGACCCACCGCGGTTGCGGACCAGTCCGTGCAGTTCAAGCTGCATCGCAATCCAGACCGGGATGAGCGGAACGGTCTTGAGCAGGAAGGGCACGTAGTACTCGCGGTACCACGCCCTTGGCATCAAGTCCGTGGACCCGAGATTGACTATGACGATGCACGCCACGAGCAGAGCGACTCGCCACCGCGCCCGCTCTGACGCGGCGAACCAGATCGCAACGCCGAGCATGGCGATGACGTAGGACGGCGACTCGGCCTGGTGATTGAAGAGGACGCAGAAGACCAACAGGCTCGCAAGGAACTGCACGCGAAAGAGGGCCTCGGCAAACCGCGCTCGCTGGAGCACCAGCGGCAGAAGCAGGATCCCGAGTCCCGCGAGTTGCACGGGCCAGCGCGGCCAGTTCACGCCGAACCAGACGCGCAGCTGCCCGATCACGCCGGCGTAGAGGTCTGCGCCGCCGATTCCGTACTGCCGATCCCGCGTCGCGTCGAAGGACTGGATCTGGTACCACGATTCATACTGCGCACCCAGCGAACCTGGCGCGGCAAGCAGCAATGGGATCGTGGCAGCGACCGCCATCACCGCCGCGAGACACAGGCCGAATCGGAACCAACGCGGATGCAGAAACGCGCCAACTGCTGCGGCCAGCGGAAAGATCTTGACAAATGCGCCCGCGGCGATCGCCGTTGCCGCGCCGAGGTGGCGATGTCGCTCAAATGCCACCCACGCGAGGATCATCAGCCCGGCAACGAGCGCGTTGCTCTGCGCGCGTTGGAGGTCACCGAGCACCGCGAGCCATGCGAGCCCGAGGGCCCACGCAGCGGGGCGTGGCGGCAACAGTCGCGTGACGCCGAGCCACACTATGGTCGCACACACGCCGGCCCAGAGCGCATAGCCCAGCGTGGGCGGGAGGAGCGCGAAGGGCCCGAACAGGAACGCGAACGTGGGGCTGTACTTGAAGAAGTCGCTGTGCAACTCCGGATAGGCCGCATACAAGTCGGCACCCGTTCGCAGGTGCTCGAATGCAGCGCGGAATATCCAGAAGTTGTTTTCCCGCGAAAGCACGGTGCGCTGAATCGCCACGATGACCGCCGTGGCGATGTAGACGCAAAGGATGATGTGGAGCGTACGCCGCGGCGCGGCTGCCTTCTGGTCGGGCGCGGTGGAGTGCATCATCGCCCGCCAAAGCTACGGGGCGACGGCCGTTCTACAACCGTTTGGACGTTGGTCCGGGGCCCAACTAGGCGGCGGTTGGCGCCTTGGCGCTGCTCGGGCGGGCGAGGTACACGGTGTCACGACCTGGGCCGAGCGGCTGCCGCTCGACGGGGTGCTCTATCGTTCCGACGAGCCGACCGCCGTTGTCGAAAAGGCAGTACGTGCCGCCGGATGTGACGATGACGCGTGTGTCGTTTTCGTTGCGTTCCATACAGTGAAATCCAGCTTGGGGTTCACTGTATTAGAACCCCGAACCATCGAAATGGTTTATCCGCCGTGTATCGCTCTCGTCACGTTGCACGGGCGAAGCGTTCGATGCGCGACGTGATCGCGCACCCCGTGTCCCGGCTCGTCCGTTGCGCCGCCTCGCCCCGCCTCGCCTACTCGCTACTTCGCCGCCGGCACCAGCACGGCATCGATCACATGCACCCAGCCATTGGATCCGCGGACAGAGCCCAACACTTTCGCGCCGCCGATGAAGGTGTCGTTGCCCTTTTTGGAGATGACTTCAGTTCCGCCGTCGGCCATACCTACCTTCTGGCCGTCCGCAAAGAACGAGATCTCAAGCGCCGATGTCGTGACGTGGTGCGTCAGCACATCGGAGAGCTTCGTCTTGTTCGCAGGCTTCAGCAGATCGTCAACTGTACCGGCCGGCAACTTGTCGAAAGCCGCGTTGGTCGGCGCAAACACAGTGAAGGGGCCAGCGTTGGCAAGCGAGTTGACCAGTTCGGCCGCCTTGAGCGCTGCGACGAGAGTCGTGTGGTCCTTGGAGCCGACCGCGATCCGGACGACGTCCGGCGTTGACTCGTTGTCCGCAACTGAGGCCTGGCCGCCGGAGGAAGGGGCCGCACCCCCAGACGCGGCGGTATCACCAGACGGCGCGCAAGCGGTTACTGCGGCGGCAAGCAGGAACGTGTATTGTGCCAACCAGGAAATTCGCATCTGAGGGCACCTCTGTGGATGAGGGGGATCGTCGTACCGGTCAAACGATCACGACTCCACGGGCACTTGGGGGTCAGGCAACTCCCCATGACTCTGTCGGACAATATCCGCGCGCATCCGGTGGACGGGGCGCCGCGGCTCTACGGACAGGGTGGGATTCGAACCCACGGTACGCTTTCACGTACACAAGCTTTCCAGGCCTGCGCCTTAAACCACTCGGCCACCTGTCCTTACGGCAGTTCAGCGTTCAGAGTTCAAAGTTCAGAGTTCGAAGGAACCCGTCAATCGCAACTCTCAACGTCAACGCTGAACTCTGACCTCACGTCTCTCAACGGTCGTTAACGGACAGGGTGAGATTCGAACTCACGATACCGTTTCCGGTATGCCGGTTTTCGAGACCGGTGCCTTCAACCACTCGGCCACCTGTCCAAGTCGTGCCGCACCACCAACTTGGGGAGCACGAATAATTGCCTCACGCACAGGGGTGAGTCAACGAACCCACTCCCTTTTCGTGCAGGCTCCGGCGTCTAGCGGCGATTGGCGAAGAAACGCCTGAGGAGCTCCGCGCAGGCCGGTTCCAAGACCCCCGCTCGCACTTCCGGGGAGTGATTGAGACGGGGGTGCCTCAAGAGGTCCGCAACGGAGCCCGCCATCCCGGCCTTGTCGTCCCAGGCGCCAAAGACGACCCGATCGATCCTGGCCAGCACGATGGCCCCGGCACACATTGCACAGGGCTCCAGGGTCACATACAGAGTGCATCCGTCCAACCGCTCCGCTCCAAGCACGGCGCATGCCGACTGGATGGCGGACAGCTCTGCATGCGCAGTGGCTCCACGCTCCCGCATGGCATTCCGGCCTTCCGCGATAAGCTCAGCGGCGCGCACAATCACGGCGCCGACGGGCACTTCGCCAGCCGCCCCGACCGCCTCCGCCCGCTCGAGAGCGGCACGCATCCAGCGTTCGTCGTCGGAGTCGCGAGTCGTCTGAATCACCGGAGTGGCCCCAAACGGGAGTGGGTAGTGCGGCGGGAACAAATTTGCGCGTGCGGCGTGACAGTAGAGATACCATCTCCGCGCTCCGCATGCCGTTGAGGTTCGGCCGCGCCATGCCCACCTTTCGGCGACCTCCTGCCCCGGCCCATGAAACGACTTACCCCGATCATCGCTGCTGCACTCGTTGCCTGCTCGGGCGGCGGTGGAGGCGATGGTGGCACCGGCCCGACCGCAGTGAACACGGTGACCGTGGCGGCCTCATCGGCAAGCATCGCTGTCGGCCAGCAGGTGACGCTGACCTTTGCGGCGTTCAACACCTCTGGGACTGCGGTGTCGGGAAAGGCGGCCACGTGGACAACCTCTTCGTCCGCGATCGCCACAGTGACCAATGCCGGCGTCGTGACCGGCGTTGCTGCCGGCACTGCGACCATTACCGCCACGGTAGACGGCAAATCTGGAGTGTCGGTCATCACGGTGACCGCGACGCAGACAGCCTGCACCGGCCAGACGCCCCTGACTCTGGCCGTGGGTGAGGTTCGCCTCCTGACCGGCGCGGCGCGGTCGGCCATCTGCCTCGGCGGAGCGGCCGCAAGCGAGTACATGTTGCTCGCCTTCAACAATTCGCTCGACACCACGGGGCAAACGCTCAATACCTCCTTCACCGCAACCGGAACCAGCCAGTCCACGGGGCAGCCGACGGCGGCCCTTCTGCAGTCACCGACCGCAGCGCAGGCCGCGTCGGTGCTCGCTGCGCCCAGGCTCAGGGCCATATCTGGAACCGATTTCGATCGTCGCCTGCGCGAGATGGAACGCCGCGAACTCGGGCCCCGCTTGAGAGGGTCGAACCGGGCCGCGGCCTACCAGCAGATGCGCGCACGAGCCGTTTCGCGCGACGCAGGCACCGGCGCGTCGATTCGCGGCGTGGTAGGCGTTCCCGCCGTGGGGAGCCTGATCACGCTCAATACAAACTCGAGCAATGCGTGTACGAATCCGCAGTTTAACACTGGGCGGGTCAAGGCCGTCACGAACACAGCGATCATCATCGCAGACACGACCGCGCCGGCCGGCGGCTTTACCGACGCGGAGTATGAGGCGTTCGGCGTGCAGTTCGACACCCTGGTTTTCCCAGTCGACACGATTGCCTTTGGCGCGCCGAGCGACATGGACAGCAACAACCGGGTGGTGATCTTCTTTACCCCGGCGGTAAACCGGCTCACGCCGGCGACCACGCCCAGCGTTGTAGGCGGTTTCTTCTTTGCTCGGGACCTGTTCCCCATCGGAGGCAACACGGCGCTGCAGTTACAGGCCTGTGCGTCGAGCAATGAGGCCGAGATGTTCTACGTGCCCGTCCTCGACCCAAACAGCCAGTTCAACCCGTGGTTTCGTAACAAGGCCAACCTCACAACCGACCTGCTCGGTACGCTGGCCCACGAGTTTCAGCACCTGATCAATGGCGGCCGCCGGGCGTATTTCAACAGCGCCGATGATTTCGAGGTCGTTTGGCTGAGCGAAGCGCTCAGCCATCTGGCCGAGGAGTTGCTCTTCTATCGCGTGGCGCGCCTCTCGCCGCGCGCAGACCTCAACCTGCAGTCGTTGACCGCATCCGCTGAGTTGACTGCCGCCACGAACAACTTCCAGCTCGACAACTTGTTGCGTATCAGCGACTACATGAATTCGCCGGAGACCGGGAGTCCATACAAGGACGATGATGACCTGTCCACACGCGGCGCCGGCTGGCAGTTCCTGCGATACGCATTGGACCGCAGCACCACCCCGGAAAACACGCTCCTCCGAGCGCTCGTCAACGCACGCACCAACGGCATGGTCAATCTCTCGGCGACATTCGCGAGTGCATTCAACGGCGGCCTGCCCACCGCGTTTCGCTCGTGGGCGGTGGCGCAGTTCATCGACAACACCGGCCTCTCGACCGACCCGAATTACTCGATGAGCAGCTGGAACTTCCGCAGCGTCCTCACCGGCCAGCTAGGAAACACCGGCTTCCCACTCAAACCACGTCCCATGCTGGACGGCGGGACGCAAAGTTTCTCACTGCTGGGAGGCGGTGCGGGGTATCTGCGATTCCGCGTCAATGCGGGCGCGCAAGGGTCAGTCATCCCGACCACACTGCCAACGGCAGTAGAATTGATCTTGGTGCGCACCCAGTAGCTTCGCGGATGCGGATCAGAACGGCCCGCATTGCTGCGGGCCGTTCGCGTTACTGCGCCTTCGTAAAGGTGAGGACGTTGCCCGCGGGAACAGCCCTGATACGGTCGCCCTCGACAAACCCGCCTTCCAGCACAGCCAGCGCCAACGGATTCTGAACGAGGCGTTGGATCGCCCGCTTGAGCGGGCGGGCGCCGAACGCCGGATCGTACCCCTCACGTGCAAGAAGGGCCCGTGCCTCTGGCGTGAGTTCGAGCGTGAGTTTTCGATCCGCGAGCAGCTTGTCCATTCGTTTCAGCTGCAATTCCACTATCGCGCCGATGTGCTCCTCGCTGAGCGGGTGGAAGACCACGGTATCGTCCACGCGATTAAGGAACTCCGGCCTGAAGTGCATCCGCAGCGCCTGAAGCACCTGCGTTTCCACCGTCGCCCACTCCGTTCCGGTGGATTCCAGGATGGCGTGACTGCCGACGTTCGAGGTCATGATGATGACGGTATTGCGGAAATCCACCGTGCGACCCTGCGAGTCGGTGAGGCGCCCGTCGTCGAGAATCTGCAACAGGATATTGAACACATCGGCGTGCGCCTTCTCGATCTCATCGAAGAGCACGACCGCATACGGACGACGGCGCACCGCTTCGGTGAGCTGCCCCCCTTCCTCGTAGCCGACATATCCGGGCGGCGCGCCAATCAGTCGGGCCACGGCGTGCTTTTCCATGTACTCCGACATGTCGATACGCACCATGGCCTGCTCGTCGTCAAACAGGAATTCGGCCAGCGCACGCGCCGTTTCCGTCTTGCCCACGCCTGTGGGGCCGAGGAAGATGAATGAACCGATTGGCCGGTTCGGATCCTGCAAACCGGCGCGCGACCGACGCACGGCATCGGCCACCGCAAGCACCGCCTCCGGCTGCCCGATGACCCGACGACCAAGTTCGTGGTGCAGCTTGGTGAGCCGCTCCTTTTCGCTCTCCATCATCCGCGTCACGGGGATGCCGGTCCACTTGGCGACGATGTCCGCGATGTCCTCATCGGTGACTTCTTCCTTGAGAAAGCGCGCACCGCCCTCCTGTTGCGACGCGAGCCGCGCCTCCGTGTCCCGCAGCTGTTGCTCCAGCTTGGGGACCACGCCGTACTGAATCTCGGCCGCCTTGCCGAGATCTCCGGCCCTCGTGACCTTGTCCACTTCTGTGCGGGCTTCATCGAGCTGTTGCTTGAGCTTGCCCACATCGCCCAGCACGTTCTTCTCCATCTGCCATTGCGCGCGCATGGCGCCGCTGGTCTCCTTCAGCTCTGCGATCTGCTTTTCAAGCGTGGCGCGACGCTCCTTGGAGGCTGCGTCCTTTTCCTTCTGCAGTGCCGTGCGTTCGATCTCGAGCTGCACGGTCCGTCGCTCGACCTCGTCGATCTCCTGGGGCAGCGAGTCGATTTCGATTCGCAGGCGGCTGGCCGCTTCGTCCACCAGGTCGATCGCCTTGTCCGGCAGAAAACGGTCGCCGATGTAGCGATTGGACAGGGTTGCCGCGGCGACAATTGCGCCGTCGGTGATCCGGACGCCGTGGTGTGATTCGTAGCGTTCCTTGAGTCCGCGCAGGATGCCGATGGTATTCTCGACCGTCGGCTCGCCAACGTAGACCGGCTGGAAGCGTCGCTCCAGCGCGGCATCCTTCTCGATATGCAGGCGGTACTCATCGAGCGTGGTGGCGCCAACCACGCGCAACTCGCCGCGCGCGAGCAGGGGCTTCAGCATGTTGCCGGCGTCCATCGACCCCTCGGCTTTCCCTGCACCGACTAAGGTGTGCATTTCATCAATGAATACGACGAACAGGCCTTCGCTTGATGTGATTTCCTTGAGCACCGCCTTCAGCCGCTCCTCGAATTCGCCGCGGAACTTCGCTCCAGCGATCAGCGCTCCCATGTCGAGTGAGACGAGTCGCTTGTTCTTGAGTGACTCCGGTACATCGCCATTCACCATGCGCTGCGCGAGGCCTTCGGCAATGGCCGTCTTGCCCACGCCCGGCTCACCAATCAGGACGGGGTTGTTCTTCGTGCGGCGGGAGAGCACCTGAATGACCCGGCGAATCTCCTCATCGCGTCCGATCACGGGATCGAGCTTGCCCTTACGGGCCGCCTCTGTGAGGTCGCGCGTGAATTTCTGCAGGGCCTGAAACTGGTTCTCAGGCGTCTGGTCGGTGACCTTGCTCGCACCGCGCACGGCCTTTACTGCGTCGGCCAGTCCCTTCGACGTGACACCAGCCGCCTTGAGTATCACGGCACTTTCGGCACCCTTGGTGTTGGCCAGTGCCACGAGGAAGTGCTCTGTGGACACGTACTCGTCGTCCATCGCCTTGGCCTGCTTCTCGGCCGCGTCGATCACCGCGTTCATCTCGCGCGAGAGCGTCGGGTTGGCGTCGGACTGCTTTGGGTACCGCCCGAGTTCTGCCGCCAGTGCGTCCCGCAGCGCCGGAATCTTGACGCCGAGCTTCTGCAGGATGGGCGTGACGATCCCCTCGTCCTGGTCGAGAAGGACCCGAAGAAGGTGCACGTCGTGCGCGACAGGATTGCCGTTGGCGCGCGCCAGAGCCACGGCCGCGTTCAGCGCTTCGGCGGATTTGACGGTCAGCTTGTCAGCAGAGATCACAGTAGTAGGCCAGACGAATGGATGGTAACCAGCACGAGCCGTACGTCGGATCCGGGGCGCCGGAACCGTCGAGTGAAAATCGTGGTGCAACTCCGATACCGGGAATCCTACGCCATTCCGGCGGGAATCGTGTCGGGAACAGCCCCGCACCGTGTCTAGGTGGCGTAAAACGCCTATCTTGAACCGCATGATCTATCGCCTACTGACCCATGCGGCCGCAGCGCTCGTGGTTGCGGCTAACGCCACCGCCCAGAACGCACCGGTCCTCGTCTCGGCGGACTGGTTGGCCAAGAACCTGAACAATCCGAAGGTGGTGGTAATCCACTCTGCTCCGCAGCGGACGGATTACGATGCCGGACACGTCCCGGGGTCCCGCTGGCTGGCCTGGAATGCGTACACGGTCTCCCCGCCTGGCGGCCTCTCCACACAGCTTCCGGCCGCAGAACCACTCGATTCAGCCCTCGAGGCGCTCGGTGTCAGCGATGATTCTCACATTGTCATTTCAGGCGGGCCTATCACGAATTCCGGCCGCCTCTTCTTCACGCTCGAGTATTTCGGGCTCGCCGGGCGCGTGTCGCTGCTCGACGGCGGGATTGACGCATGGCGCGAACAGCGGCGCCCCGTGGAGCGAGTGGAATCGCGCGCATCTGTCCGTGGGTCGGTGACGCTGCGCGCGACGCCGGCGCGATTCGCCGACGCCGCGTACGTGCAGGCAAGCAGCATCGCACCAGGCGTTTCGATCCTGGACGCACGCACGCCGGAGTTCTACCTCGGCGAGTCGTCCGGCAACCAGCCGCGCGCGGGCCACATTCCCGGCGCAAACAACGTCCCCTTTTCCTGGCTCAGCGGAGAGGTCGCTCAGTTTCGCGACACATCCAGGCTTCAACGCCTGTTCGATCAGGCTGGCGTGCGGAAGGGGAACAAGGTGATCACCTACTGCCACATCGGGATGCAGGCGTCAGCACTGTACGTGGCGTCCCGGATCCTCGGGTACGACACCGCTGTCTACGACGGCTCATGGGAAGAGTGGAGTCGGCGCACCGAGTTGCCGATCGTCGGTAAGACGCCGTAGCTCTTCAATCGTGATTGCGCTCGTACTCCGCCTGCGTGTACTCACGTTCCGCTCCCTGCGCTTTGTCGCGTTTCCGCGCGGCGCGCATGGCTAATGCGTGCGTCGACTCAGACTTGATGGACGGCAGCGAGAGCAGCTTCTCCAAGTCCTGACTCGCGCAGGATTCGCACGCGGGAGCGGCGCTTCCGCGCACGAGCAGCTCAAACTCTGCGTTGCATTTCCGGCAGCGGTATTCGTAGATCGGCACGTCTTGCTCCGGCGCTGAGGAACCCGAATCAATTCTAACGCGCGATGCGCGTATCCAAAAAAGCAACGAGGCCCGGGAATCGATCCCGGGCCTCGTCACATCCTGCGGCTACTTGGCGACGATCGACTTCCGCGTCACCACTTCGCCATTCACGTTGATGCGCCAGTAGTACACCCCTGACGCCACCTCACGCGATGAGCCGAGATACTTGCCGTTCCAGTACGCGGTGTATTCCCCGCACGGGAGCGACACGTTTTCCAGCTTCTGACCCCCTGCCACGCCACCCGCACTCCCTTCCAACTGCGGCACCGCAACGAGCTGAGCAAGGATGTTGAACACCTTCAGCGTCACGCGGTACTGCTTCGCCCGATCCGTACACGCCGGGAAATCTTCTCCCACCGCGAACTTGATCCTGGATTCAGGATTGAAGGGATTCGGGTAATTCTGGCCCATCGACACAGCGGACTTCTTTTGATTCTGCTGTGTCCCTTGCGACTTCCCATCTCGTGGCATGAGAACGAGGGTCAGCACGGCAATTGCCAATGCAGACCAGCGACTCCTCATGTGAACTCCGTCGAACTAGGTAGGGGCTATGTACCAAGCTCCAAGTGAAAGTGGACCTAACTGCACTACCCACAATGTATTGCGCGCTTGGGCAACCGTCAATATTTGCTACCCGCGCCCGGGAGCGCCCGAAAGTCGCCCCGCCGCACGGTTACGCCGACGCGGTCGCAGTACTCAAGAAAGGGGATCAGGTACTTCCTCGTAAGTCCAGTCTTTTCACGGAGTTCCGACGCCGTCGCCTCCACTCCGCCGGCGAGGTGGGCCCGCACCGTTGCGATCAACTGGGCGAGCGGTTCCGCCGCAAAATACCTGTCGACGGCAACCGCTACGACGTCGCCCGATCGCGCCAGGAGCTTCAATGCCGGAAGCGTGCCGGGGCCAAACTGAGAACTGAGTTCGTCGAGGCTTGGTGGCGACCCGCCGGCCGCCCGAAGGACGGCGAGCAGTTGCGCCACGCGATCTCGATCAGCATCCAACCCACCCGGTGCCCATCCGGGCTGGGCAACTGCTCCGCCGCGAACCACGAGCTTCTCAGCTTTCAACAACTCACTGAGCGCATACTCGGCCAGCGATGGCGAAACGCCGGCGCCGGCTCGCACCGCTTCAACTGGCGCGCCGTCGGCAAGTGGCGAACTCCGATGGAATGCCGCGACCGTCGAACGGATACGCGTCTTTACCGCATCGGCGAGTTCGCGACCGAAGAGCCGATCGCCTACGCGCACCACCTCTCGATTCTTCGTGATGAGCGCTGCGGCGTCGCCCGGCTTGATGCCAAGTCGCACTGGTAACGCGCTCGCGGGCAGCCCCTTTCCGCCCGACTCTGCCACCATCCAGATCAGGCGCTGCCCCGGAGTGGCCGCCAGCGCGGCCCACGGCCTGACCCTCCGCCCCGCGGGTGCGGGGTCTGTCACCACGCCGCCGCCGATCGTACCTGTCGGCGGCGCCGCACGCAGCACAAATCGATCGCCTGCGCGCGCAACCACGGGTGCGTCGAGCGAGAGCCTCGCCGGCACCCGCGCGCCCGGCGCGATCGGCCCGCCGACTCTCACCACTCGAGCGCCGACTTCGGCCGTACCGATGTGCAGCCGCACGCGGGTGCGAGGCCCCAGCGTCGGAGCATTGTCCAGGAGCGCCACGTCCGCGCGAAGCAACGTCGACTCCGCCCACGGATCGTCCTCTACCACGAGCATTGCGCCACGCGGAGGCACTGCGTCGCGATCCACTCCCGCGAGCGCAACGGCGGCCCGCATGCCGCTCGTCGCCGCGCCGAGCGACGCACCATGCGATTCGATCCCGCGCACCCGGGCGACGACGCCGCCCGGACGCACAGCGACCTGCTGCTCGGCGGTCAGTGTGCCGGACCAGACCGTGCCGGTGACGACCGTTCCCGTTCCCTTCACCGTAAAAGCACGATCAACAGGCATCCGAAACAGATCGTCCATTGCGCGCGCGGGCACCGAACGCGCCGCGACACCGAGCGCGAGACGCAGCTCGTCGATTCCGGAGCCCGTGGTCGCGGAGCAGCGAACGATTGCCGCGCTAGCCAGTGGCCCTCCGCCGAGCGCAGCGCGCGCGTCGTCCTCGACCATTTGCATCCAATCGGAGTCCGCGAGGTCGCACTTGGTCAGGGCAATCACGCCCGCCGTCACGCCGAGCAGGCCGAGGATGGCGAGGTGCTCGCGGGTTTGCGGCATCAGTCCTTCGTCGGCGGCGATCACCACGAGGGCAAGATCAATACCGGTGGCGCCGGCCAGCATGGTGCGGACAAACGCCTCGTGACCGGGAACGTCCACGATGCCGATTGTTCCGACCCCGTCGAGGTGCAGTGGTGCAAAGCCAAGTTCAATCGTTATCCCGCGCTTCTTCTCCTCGGGCAGCCGGTCGGTATCCACGCCCGTGAGGGCCCGCACGAGCGTGGTCTTGCCGTGGTCGATATGCCCCGCCGTTCCGAGGATCATTTGGCACGCCGTCCAAGTTGGCGGGCTTCCCAGGCAACAAAAGCGCGCAGCGGGCGCCCATCGCCGAGGTGTTCTTCGAGAAACTCCCTGAGCAGGCGCAGATGGGCGCGGGCTGCGGTGGAATCCACGGCGGCTGCGCGGCGCCCAATCCAGCTGACAAGCGTAGCACGCGCCTCCGCGGGCAACCGCCTGCCCCCTCGCGCCTGACGAGCACAGGTCGCGCAAAGCGCTCCTCCGGCACGATGGTGGAATGTCACATCCGCATCGGCGGGCAATGGCGTGTGACAGGACGCGCAACTATCGAGTGTCGGCGCAAACCCCAGCTCGGCCACCACGCGCCAGGCCGCGCCGAGGCCGGTGGCGTGCACGTCGAGCGGATCTGACGCCACGATCGCATCGAGCGCCTCCACAGCACGTTCGTAAAGCAGGCCCGTCTCGGACTCCTGCCCAAACCGAATGCAGAGTTCGGCGAGCGCGCTCGCTGCGGCAAAGCGATCCAGCGAAGTGCCCAGTTCGGGGCGGGAGTGCGCCGCATCAAAGGCGTGCAGCGTGTGCAAATCGCGCGTCCCATGCATGACAACCTGCGCCTGACCGGATGCGAAGAGATCCAGCCCTGCACCGAACCGATTCTTCGGCCGTCGCGCGCCGCGCGCGACCACCGACAGCACCCCCGCGTCGCGCGTCACCAGGCGGACGATGCGCGACGTCTCGCGATAGTCGAAGGCGTGCAAGACAAGTGCGTCGGTTCCGAGTTGGCTCACGCCGGAAAAATACGCGGTGCCGCTGGCCTCGTGCGGCGGAGTGCTACTGCGGCCCGCGGCGTCGCATCGGTACCAGCACGGGCGCGCCAACCGCCGGGTCGCGCGATACGA
>Ga0207952_1000925_pt1 | contig 16168 bp, 17 predicted proteins | sample SubbioR12Aug_8Ca_FD_184831 | JGI IMG/M metagenome (GOLD analysis project Ga0207952, IMG submission 184831) | Serpentinite rock and fluid subsurface biosphere microbial communities from McLaughlin Reserve, California, USA - CR12Aug_8Ca (SPAdes) | ecosystem: Environmental > Terrestrial > Deep...
GGCGACCTCCAGCCCGTCAATCCGACGGCTGGGCCAGCCCGCTACACCTTCAACCCTGCTCTTCAGCATCTTGCCTCGACACCAATGTGCTCTCGCGCAAAGGTCTCCATCCTGAGGAGGCGATACTAAAATCCCTCACCCTGAGGAGGCGCGAAGCGCCGTCTCGAAGGGTGGGCCCCAGAACGCGGTCTACGTCCGCCTCTTCGCCAGCACCTGGATCCTTCCGTAGTCACCCTTAATCAGCGCTTCTTTCTTGGCGCGCGACCATCCCTTGATCTGACGTTCAACGGCAACGGCGTCGGTGATGTTGAGAAAGTGCTGCGACCAGACCAATTCAACAGGCCGTCGCTTGGCGGTGTAGCCGCCATACGTTCCATGCTTGTGTTCGGAAAGACGGCGCTCCAGCCCAAGCCGCGCCGATCCGACGTAGTAGCTGCCGTCAGCGCAGTGCAACATATAGACGTGGGCGCCGGGTTCCTCGGACATCTGACTTCCACTGTTGCCCACCCTTCGAGACGGCGCTTCGCGCCTCCTCAGGGTGAGGTCTTTCCTCGCCTACGACCCTCTTCTCAGGGTGAGATTTTACCCCAGCTCCAGACTCGTGACGCCGAACAGCCCGTCATAATCGACCACCGGATCGGGGCCGGTGTACATGCGCGCCGTTTCGAACGACGGTTTCAGGCCCATCCGTTCGGCGAGCCGGACCGCGGGCTTGTTGCGATCGGGCACGTCGATGGCAACGGCCGCGGCGCCGGTCTTCGCTGCCAGCGCACTGACGAGCGCTCCCGCAATCTCCGGCGAGTTGGCGAACAGCGGCCCGACGCGCGAGGCGGCGCGGCAGGCGCGCATTACGGCGAAGCCCACCAGCTTGCCGTCCTGCACCGCCACCATCGCGGCGCGTTCGGGCATGGAAATCCAGGCCGCCAGGAACGAGTCACGGGCCTCGGGAAAGAAGCGGCGGTCGAAAGCGGCGAGCCTGTCGAAGGCGATGCTGCGAGCGTCGACCAGACCGACACCGGCTGGCGGCGCGACGTCGGGTGACGGACCTTCGTGGCGGATGTTGTTCCAGGCCAAGCGAAAGCCGGACTTCATATAATTATGCTGCTGCGCCACCACGCCATCGAGGCCGACGTTGCGGCCCTTCAGCCGCGCCATGCCGGCGTCCCAGACTCTTATGCCGTAGCCTTTGCCGCGGGCTTCCGGCCGGGCGATGTAGAAGCCCAGAAAGCCCAGGGACGCGCCGTAGCGCACGACCGAGACGCAGGCGACCGGCCGACCGTCGAGACGGCCGATCAGGAAAGCACCGGGATCGGCGACATGAAAGGCCAGCGCATCGGTATTGCCGGGATTCCAGCCCTCGTCGGCGGCCCACTCGGCCATGCGCGCGATATCGTCGGCGCTGGCGACGTTGATCTCAAAGCTCATGCCGCGACGCTAGCCGATTCAGCGTCCCAGTGCGACGCCGGCAATCAAACCTCCTCCCCATTTGAATGGGGAGGAGAAGAGAGATTACTCGGCGGCCTTGCGGCTGGCGGCGGCAGGGAAGAACTGGTTTTCCGGCCGCGGCAGGCCGAGGTTTTCACGCAGGGTCTTGCCCTCGTACTCGGTGCGGAAGATGCCGCGGCGCTGCAGTTCGGGCACGACCTTGTTCACGAAGTCGTCGAGCCCGCCCGGCAGATACGGGAACATGACGTTGAAGCCGTCGCTGGCGCCCGTCTCCAGCCACTCTTCCATCTGGTCGGCGATCATCCTGGGCGTGCCCATCATCGCAAGCCCGCCATAGCCGCCGAGCCGGCCGGCGATCTGGCGGACGGTCAAATTCTCGCGCTTGGCGAGGGCCACCACGCGCTCGCGGCCGCTCTTGCTCTGGTTGGTCTCGGGGATCTCGGGCAATGGCCCGTCGGGATCGAATTTGCGGGCGTCGACGCCGGTGGCGATCGAGAGGGCCGCGATGCCGCTGTCCCAGCTCACCAGGCTGTCGAGTTTCAGCCGCTTCTCCTGCGCCTCTTCGAGCGACTCACCAATGATGGTGAAGGCGCCGGGCAGGATTTTGATGTGGTCGGGGTTGCGGCCGATCTTGGCGGCACGCCCCTTCACGTCGGCATAGAAGGCGCGGCCGGCCTCGATCGGCCCACCCGCGGCGAACACCATCTCCGCCGTCTCGGCGGCGAGCTGGCGGCCGGCATCGGAGGCGCCGGCCTGCACCATCACCGGCCAGCCCTGGACCGGCCGCGCGATGTTCAAGGGGCCGCGCACCTTGAGGTACTTGCCCTTGTGATCGAGCACATGGAGCTTGTCGGGATCGAAGTAGAGGCCCGCCTCGACGTCGCGGGTGAAGGCGTCGTCGGCCCATGAATCCCAGAGGCCGGTCACGACATCGTAGAACTCGCGGGCGCGGGCATAGCGCTCGCCATGCTCCATCTGCTCGTCCATGCCGAAGTTGAGGGCGGCATCGGGGTTCGAGGTGGTCACCAGATTCCAGCCGGCGCGGCCGTCGGAGATGTGGTCGAGCGAGGCAAAGCGGCGGGCAATCGTATAAGGCGGCTCGAAGGTGGTCGAGGCGGTGGCGATCAGGCCGAGATGGCTGGTGTGCTGGGCGAGCGCCGGCAGCAGGGTCAGCGGATCGAACGACGTTACCGTGGCGGAGCGCTTCAGCGCCTCCATCGGCATGTTCAGGACGGCCAGGTGATCGGCCATGAAGAAGGCGTCGAACCGGCCGCGCTCCAGCGTCTGGGCGTACTGGATCAGCGCCTTGAGGTTGAAGTTGGCATCGGGCGTGCCGCCGGGGTAGCGCCAGGCGGCGGTGTGGATGCTGACCGGGCGCATGAAGGCGCCGAGGCGGAGTTGGCGTTTGGGGCTCATGAGACCCTATGTCGCCCCTGCCGGTCCGCCCGGCAAGGCGGCTCGGACGAGAAGAGCTCATTCGACGATAACATTCCATCGCAACGTCACGCGGCGGCGGGCGTTCGCATTGAGGGTTCGTCAGAAACTGGCACCCTGAGGCTCATCACCACAGGAGGGAAACGATGAAAGTGCGCGATCTGATGACACGTGACGTCTTTGTCGCCCGCCCGAACCAGACGATCCGGGACGTCGCCGGGATGATGGAAAATATCGATGCCGGCGTCCTGCCCGTGGGCGACGATAACCGGTTGCTCGGCATGATCACCGATCGGGACATCGCCATCCGGGCCGTCGGCCAGGGCAAGGGGCCGCAGACGCTGGTGCAGGACATCATGAGCCCCGAAGTGAAGTATTGCTTCGAGGACGAGGACACCCAGCACGTCGCCAACAACATGGCCGATCAGCAGATCAGGCGCCTTCCGGTCGTCGACCGCAACAAGCGCCTGGTCGGCATCCTGTCGCTCGGCGACCTGGCGATCGTCGACGGCCCCGAGCCGGCCGGCGAGGCTCTCGTGGGAATTTCGGAGCCGGGCGGCAGACACTCCCAGAGCAGAGCGTAAGGGACCGCAGCAAACCCTAGACGATCGCCGGGTGCTTGGTGTCGGTGCCCGCCGCCCGCTCCCACGCCCGCGCCACCTGGAACAGCGTCGCCTCGGCGAAGTTGCGGCCGACGAACTGGACCGCGAGCGGCAGACCCCCGGCCGAGACACCGGCCATCATGGCAAGGGCCGGATGGCCGGTGACGTTGAACGGCGTGCGTGCCTGGCGCGGATAGGTGCGTTCGATGTCGGCCGGACTGTCGATGCGGCAGGCCGGGTCCATGGAGCTGGCGCACAACAGCACGTCGACGTCGCGCAGCGCTTCCTCGACGGCGGCAATCATCTCCAGCCGGCGGCGCTGCGCCTGGACGTAATCGCCGGCGCCGAAGAAGGCGCCCGCCATCAGGCGGCGGCGGGCGAGCTGGCCGTAGTCGCCGGGCCGGTCGCGCAGCCAGGGGCCATGGATCGCCCAGGCCTCGCTTTGCAGGATCACGCGGTTGACCGCCGCGAATTCACCCAGGGTCGGCAGGTGAATGTCGCGGATTTCCGCCCCCTCGAGCTGGAGCGTGCGCGCGACATGTTTTAGGGCGGCGGTGATCTCGGGATCGGCCGGCATGTCGACTTCATGGAAGTGCCGCACGAAACCCACGCGCAACCCGCGCACATCGCGGTCGAGGCCCGCGGCATAATGATGCCCCGGTGTCGCCGCGCTGCCGGGATCGCCGGGGTCGTGGCCGGCGAGGACTTCCAGCATCAGGGCGTTGTCGGCCACGGTGCGGGTCATCGGCCCGACATGATCGAGGGTGAAGGAGAGCGGAAAGACGCCGCGCCGCGAGACCAGGCCGTAGGTCGGTTTCAGGCCGACGATGCCGCAGCAGCTCGCCGGGTTGCGCACGCTGCCACCGGTGTCGGAGCCCAGCGCCATCGGAAACAGGCCGGCGGCGACGCCCGATCCCGACCCCGACGACGAACCGCCGGGGTGATGATCGGTGTTCCACGGATTGCGCGCCGGCGGCCAGGGCAGGTCGAAACTCGGGCCACCGATGGCGAATTCGTGGGTCGAGAGCTTGCCCAGCACGATGGCGCCGGCGCCGCGCAGCTTCGCGACGCAGATCGCGTCCGATGTCGCGAGGCTGTCGACCAGGATCTTCGAATGGCAGGTGGTGGGCAGGCCCGCGACATCGATGATGTCTTTTATGCCGACCGGCACGCCGTGCAGTGGTCCGCGAAGGTGGCCAGTGGCGACCTCGGCCTCGGCCGTCCGGGCGGCGGCCATCGCGGCCTCGCCGTCGAGGCGGATGAAAGTGTTCAGCCGGGGATCGAGCCGTTCGATGCGCGCGAGCAGTGCCGCCGTCAGCTCGACCGGCGAGAGCTTCCTGGCAGCGATCGCCTTGGCCGCCGCGGCGGCCGTCATCCAGTGCAGATCGCTCATGCCGCGCTCCTCATAGGCGGTCTCCCGCACGCATCGGCGGCCACGGTTCGGCGCGAGGATCCGTCGGTGCCTTGATCTTCTGGGCCGACCCGGCGGCCTGGGCCGCGGCAGCGGCGACGTCGTCGGGAAATTCGGCCAGCGCCTTGGCGAGGCCGGCACGGCGCGCCAGCAGTTCTATTGTCGGCTTGTCCATCGTTCCCCACTCCACTTCTCGATTGCTGCTCGAACGTCAGCACGACTTGCCGGCGGAAGTCCATGCGCAACCTTGGGGCCCTGCCGCACGTTGAAAACTGGGGAACATCCGAGTGGCAGCCGACCATACGCTAGCGATCTTCGTGGCAGAGCTCATTCTGCTGCTGTTCTTCGGCCGCCTGCTCGGCGAGGTCATGGCGCGCATCGGTCAGCCGGCGATTTTCGGGCAGTTGCTGGCGGGAATACTTCTCGGACCGTCGGTGTTCGGCGCCCTGCTGCCGGACGCGAGACACCTGGTGTTCCCCGACACGCCGGCCTTGAAGAGCATGATCGATGCCGTCTCACAGATCGGCATCCTGCTGCTGCTCCTGCTTACCGGAATGGAGACCAATCTCTCCCTCGTCAACCGCCGGCGCCGCGCTGTGGTGTCGTCGTCGCTGTTCGGTATCGCCGTGCCGTTCGGGTGCGGCGTGCTGCTTACCTACCTGCTGCCGGCCAGCCTGATCCCCTCGCCCGAAGCGCGCCTCGTCACCGCGCTCTTCCTCGGCACGGCGCTTTCCATCTCCTCGGTCAAGATCGTGGCGATGGTGCTGATGGAAGTCGGCGCCATCCGGCGCGACCTCGGCCAACTCATCCTGGCAACCGCGATCCTCGACGATACCGTTGCCTGGGTGATCATCGCCGTCATCGCAGGCATCGCCGCCCACGGGTCGGTGAGCCTCGCCAACGTTGGCGCCAGCCTGGCGGGCACGGCGATCTTCCTCGCCGTCAGCCTGACCGTGGGCCGCCGGCTGGTCGCCCGCCTGATCGTCTTGGTCAACGACAACATGACGATCGACGTGCCGGTGATCACCGCGATCCTGCTCGTCATGCTCGTCATGGCACTCACGACCGACCTGATCGGCGTGCACACCGCGCTCGGCGCCTTCATCGCCGGCGTGCTGGTCGGGCAGTCACCCATCCTTACCGAGCATATCGAGGTCGAGTTGCGAGGCTTCATCATTGCCTTCTTCAGTCCCGTCTTCTTCGCCGTCGCCGGCCTCGGCATGGACCTGCGCACCCTCCTCGATCCGGCGCTGCTGCTGGTGACGATGGCGATCATCGCCGTTGCCAGCGTGGGCAAGTTCCTGGGTGCGCTGGCCGGCGGCAAGCTGGGTGGCCTTACGCTCCGCGAATCCCTGGCGATGGCGACCGGCCTCAATGCCCGAGGCTCCACGGAAGTCATCATCGCCAGCATCGGGCTCGCGATGGGCGCCCTGAACCATCAGCTCTACACCATGATCGTCGCCATGGCGGTGGTCACGACGATGGTCATGCCACCGACGCTGCGCTGGATGATGGCGCGCGTGCCGCTGCGCGAAGACGAAGCGAAGCGGCTGGAGACGGAGGAGGCGGAGGCGCGGGAAAGCGTTCCGAGAATGGAACGCGCCCTTGTCCTGCTCGACGACAGCGCCAACGGACAACTGGCCGCCAAGCTCGCCGGCATCTTCGTCGCCCATCGGCAGGTGCTGACGACGGTATTGGATCACGATCGAAAGGCCCATGAGAAGGACGAGGCCTCGCCCGGCCACACCCTTCTCGCCGCGGCGGTGAATTCGGCGCTCGAGAAGATGCCGCCTGCGGTCGATGGCGTGCCCGCGCCGGCGCTGCTTTCCGTCGAACAACTCGTGCGCTCCAAGACGGCCGCCGACGATGACGCCGTCGAAAAGGAGGCCGGCAAAGGCTACAGCATTGCCATCGTCGGCATCTCGGATCCTATCCTGCACACCACGCACCGTTTCGAAGAGTCGCTGCAGCGCCTCGTCGACAGCTTCGACGGACCGGTCGCCATCGTGGTCAACGGCGAATGCCTGTCTGGCGTCTCGGACACGCCGCTCGACGTCCTCGTACCGACGGGAGGCACCCAGGAAGCCAGGGTCGCCACGGAGATTGCCCTGGTCCTGGCCAGGGCAACGCAAGGCTCCGTGGCCGCCCTTCATGTGTTCGAACCGCAGGCGGATACCGACCTGTTGCGCGGCCGGGCACGACGGATGGGCATGTCCGTGCTGGTCGACGCGCATCGCCTTGGCAAACGCAGCGGCGTGACCGTCAAAGGCCTGACGGCGACCAACGCCAAGCCGGATTCGGAGATCCGTCGTGCCGCCCGCCGGGGTCGTCACGATCTGGTGGTGATGGGCGCATCGCTGCGTCATGGCGAGACACGGTTCCTGGGTCCGCGCAGCGCCGCCCTGCTGCGCGACATCCGGACGCCGATCCTGCTGATCGCCCGCTGATCAGTTGAGCCGCTCGAGCTTGGTGATCTCCTGCGGCGGCAGCTCGGCGAGATAGAGATTGCCCTCGGCATCACCGGACAGGCCGTGCGCCCCGTTGATCGCGCCGCGGCAGCGGCCCACCAGCTTGCCGTCAGGCGAAAGCAGGCTGATGCGCGGGATCTGATCGGTGACGAACACCATGTCGCGGTCATCCACCCAGATCTGCATGGGGTGATAGAAGTCGCCCCAGGCGTCGAGAAAGCCGCCGTCGCGATCGAACACCTGTATGCGGTTGTTCTCGCGATCGCCCACCAGCACCTTGCCGAAACGGTCGACCCAGACGGCGTGCGGCGTGGTGAAAGCACCGTCTCCCGCGCCGGGTCCACCCCAGCTGGCGATCAGCGTGCCGTCGGCGGCAAAGCGATGGACATTCGAATTGCCGTAGCCATCGGCGACATAGATCTCACCGTCGGCCGCCTGCGCTGCCGCCGTCGGATGATTGAAGGGCGCGTCGAGCGAGGGCCAATGGCGCTTGCCCAGGGCCTGGACGAGCCGGCCGGCAGAATCGAACCGCAGGACCTGATGGGCGTCGCGATCGGCCACCAGGATGGTGCCGTCCGGGGCGACATTGAGGTAGTGCGGTTCGGCCAGCTGCCCCTCGCCCCAGGCGCCGATCAACTTGCCGCCGCGGTCGAAGACCAGCACCGGCCGGTCGGTGCCACGCTGCGCCACGTGCACGCGGCCCTCGCTATCGACCATCAGGTCGGACAGGAAGCCGAAGCTTTCGCCCGCCGGCAGCCGCGCCCACTTGCGGTGGATGGCGTAGCGGCGGTCGCCCAGGATCACGGTGTAGCGTTCGTCGGACATGCTGCCCTCCGGCGGTGCTTGCCTACTTGGCCGGTCCTGCCCCCGGCCGGCTGGAGGCGTAGATATAGCTGCGGATCTTCCAGGCGCCGGCCTCGCGCCGGAAGATGACCACCAGGTTGAAGGCATCGTCGGACTCGGCCCCGGAGGCGAGCACCTTGATGCGGCCGGACGAAGTGGCGCGCAGCCAGGCCATGTCACCCGAAACTTCCGTCTCCTGGATGGCAAAGCGCAGATCGACCTTGAGGGTGGCGAAGACCTCGCGATAGGCCGCCCGCAAGGCGTCGCGACCGACGACCGCCGGCATGTTGTCCCGCATGAACACGCCGTTCGACGCATAGAGCGCGACCAGCGCCTCGACGTTGTTCGCGCGCAGGCCGGCGGCGTAGCTGTCCATGATCGCAACGAGGCGGGCGGGATCGTCCGCGCCCTGCGCGTGGGCGCTGCCGACGAGAGAGAACGCCGCCGTGGCAGCGAACAGCGCGCGTCGCGAGGCGACCGAGAAAGGAAGGGGCATGACGGGATCCTCGCGAAAATTCAGGACGGCAGATATCTCGAAATCCAGTAGCTCGTCGGATTGTCGGAACATTCGACCGGTCCACACAACAGGAAACTGTTGGCGGCGTTGGCGAGGGTCGCGGCAATGAGCAGGTAGGCGGCCAGCCGGGCGACGCCGCGGAACCGCAGCGTGGCATGGTGATCGGTGTTGTGATGCTCGGGCCGGCCGGAGAGGATCATCAGCGCGGCCACGCAGGCGATCACGGCGAAGAACAGGATCAGCGACCAGGTGTAGAGATGCAACCCGAGAACCGGCGCGCCATGACCGACAGTGCCGGGCGCGACGTACTGCAGCGTCTGAAAGCCCGACGCGACCAGACCGAACAGGGCGCCGAGCAGGGTGAGGCCATAGTGCAGGGGTTGGACGCCGAAGCGCAGGTTGAGCAGGAAGCCGAAGCCACACAGCACGAAGGCGACGCGCTGCAGATTGCACAGTGGACACGGCAGTTCCTTGAGGCCGAACTGCAGCCCGAAGGCGATCATCAGGATGGTCGCGATGGCGGCGGTGCCGGCGGCGTTGCCCAGACGGACGAGCGGTTCCATGACGGCGGCGCTAGAACGACAATTTCAACGGCTCGGTCATGTAACGATCGAGCCACAGAACCGCCACGACGGCGCTCACGCCGAACAGGCCGAGCGATGCGCCGCGATAGCCCGCCAAGGCCGTCATCATGGCAATGGCTGCCACCAGAAAGACCAGCCCGATCATGACGCCAACCTCGCGATCGCAAGACGTACTCGGACGCGCAACAGCCGGCAGCCGCAGAGATCGCGCTGACCGTAAGACGTTTATGTTACGGCCCGGGGCACCATGTGCCAATGGCAGCGCTGGAGCGAATCGGGTCACCCTGAACGCCCATCAGCGCAGACGGGGACTATCGTCAGTCGATCTGCAGGGTCATCGCCTTGAGATAGGCCGTCTCGGGCAGGCCGGGATGCACCGGATGATCGAGCGCCGCGCCGGCGCTGCGCAGGATGCGCGCGTTCTTGCCAGCATCACGCAAACCGCGCCGCACCTGCTCGGCGAACAGCGGCGGTTCGACCAGGTGTGAGCACGACGCCACGAACAGGAAGCCCCCCGGGGCGACCAGGGGTGCCGCCAGCCGCACCATCTTGCGATAGCCCTGGACGCCCACCTTGATGTCCTTGCGGCTCTTCACGAAGGCCGGCGGATCGCAGATCACGACATCGAAATTGCGCCCATCGGGCCCAAGCTTCTCCAGAGTCTCGAAGACCTCGCCCTTGCGGAAGGTCACGACATCGCTGACGCCATTGAGGGCCGCGGCCTTGGTGGCGGCGTCGAGCGCGGGCTGCGAGCGGTCAAGGCAGGTCACCGACTTGGCGCCGTGCTTGGCCGCGAGCACGCCGAAGCCGCCGCTATAACAATAGGCATCGAGCACGCGCGCATCCTTGGCGAAGCGCGCCATGAAGCGGCGGTTGTCGCGCTGGTCGTAGAACCAGCCGGTCTTCTGGCCACCCGAGAGATCGGCCACGAACCGCGCATCGTTCTCGACCAGTTCGATCGGCCCATCGAGCTCGCCCTTGGCGATGGTCGTCTCGCGCTTCAGGCCTTCGAGTTCGCGGACCGGCGAATCGTTCTTGAGCACGATGACACGGGGTGACAGTTCGGCCTCGATGGCCTCGAGCAGGACGGGCGTGAGGAGCTCCATGCCGATCGAATTCACCTGCATCACCACCGCATCGCCGAAGCGATCGATAATCACACCGGGCAGGCCGTCGGCCTCGGCATGGATGAGACGATAGTAGGGAACACCGACCAGCCGCTCGCGCAACGCCACGGCATTGGCCAGACGCCGGCCGAAGAACAGGGCGTCGATCGTGGCCTCGGGATTCGAGGTCAACAGGCGCGCGGCGATCAGCGAATGCGGGTTGAAGGTGGCGACACCCAGCGCCTCGCCGCCCGGCGTGCGCAGGATGACCAGCGCGCCCGGCGGCAGCGCCTTGGTCTCGGGATCCATCAGGATCTCGTTGGAGAAGGCCCAGGGATGGCCCGAGCGGACGCGGCGATCCTCGCCGGCGCGCAGCAGGACACTCGGCAGTTTCTTCGCGGCCACTCTATTCTCCCCGGGAGACGCCATCGCGACGGGGATCGGCACCGCCCTCCCAACCGTCGATGGAAGATGGGCCCATCCGGCGAATGCCGGCGAGGCCACCCTCATGCACGCGGACTTGTACTTGATGGCCCAAGGCGCGCAAGCGCTCTGCCAGGCCGGCCAGCGGCGTGCCCGCTTCCAGTTCCGTCGGGCCATTGCGGTTGTTCATCCGCGGCTGCGCGATGGCTGCAGGAACCGACAGGTTCCAGTCGAGCACGCCGATCAGGGCGTGCAGGGTATCGCCGATGATGCGCGACCCGCCCGCTGAGCCCAGGGCCAGGACCAGGCGACGGTCGCGGTCGAGAACCATGGTCGGCGACATCGAGGAGCGCGGCCGCTTGCCCGGTTCGACCCGGTTGGCGACCGGTTTGCCGTTCGCCTCGGGCTCCGGCGCGAAATCGGTCAGTTCGTTGTTCAGCAGGAAGCCGCGCACCATGATCTGGGCACCGAACGCGGCTTCGATGGTGGTGGTGAAGCTCACGGCATTGCCCGAGCGGTCGACGATGCTCATGTGGCTGGTGCCGCGCTCGACATAGCCCGGCGGCACGCCGGGCCCGACCTTGCCCATGCTGCGGTCCGGCGACATCAGCTTGCGGCGCTCCGCGATGTAGACAGGAGACAACAGGCCCGCTGTCGGCACGTTCACGAAGGCAGGGTCGGCCACGTAACGGTCGCGGTCGGCGAAGGCGAGCCGGCTCGCCTCGGCGACGAGATGGATCGGGCGCAGATCGTTGGGCGTATCGCGCCAGATCTCGAAAGGTTCGAGCAGCGCCAACACCTGCAGGATCGCGATGCCGCCCGAGGAGGGCGGTGGCATGCCGCAGACGACCCAGAGGCGATAGGGCCCGCACACCGGCTCCCGCTTGATCGGGCGATAGTCGGCCAGATCGGCGAGCGAAAGGGTGCCGGGGCGGACATGATTGCGCACGCGGTCGACCATCTCGGCCGCAAGCGCCCCCTGATAGAAGGCGCGCGATCCCTGATCGGCAATCAGTCGCATCGTCTCGGCGAGCTCGGGATTGACGATCCGGTCGCCCGACTTCCGGGGCGAGCCGTCGGCATTGAAGTAGATCGCGCGAATGCCTGGCTCCTCGCGCAGTCCCGGCATCCTTGCCAGCCAGGCGGCGAGCCGCGGCGGCACGGCAAAGCCGTCGCGGGCCGCGGCGATTGCCGGCTGAAACAGATCACCCCAGGCGAGCTTGCCGTGGTCCTTGTGGGCGAGTTCCAGCATCGCCAACACGCCGGGCACGCCGACCGAGATGCCGGATGCCACGGCCTCACGATAGCCGAGCGGCTTGCCGTCGCGATCGAGGAACATCGTCGGGTTGGCGCCCGATGGCGCGGTCTCGCGGCCGTCGTAGACGGCAATGGCCTCAGTCGCGCCGTCGTAGTGCAGCAGGAAGCCGCCACCGCCAATGCCCGAGGCCTGCGGCTCGACAACGCCCAGCACCATCTGCACGGCGATCGCCGCATCGACGGCGGAGCCGCCGCGCCGCAGCATCTCCAGCCCGGCCTCGACAGCGAGCGGATGCGCCGCCGCCACCATCGCCTGCGGCGCCGCCAGGCCGGCCTGCACGCGGCAGACCGCCAGCAGCACCGCGAGGGCGGCGATCAGGCGGCCCATCCTCATGCGCGGCGCGCCACGATGAACAGCCGGCGGAAGGGAAAGATCGTGATGCCGTCGGCCCGCATCGGATAGGCCTTCGCGACCAGCGCGGCATAGGCGTCGTAGAACGCCGTCCCCTCTTCCTTCGACAGCAGGTCGACGAACGGGCGCAAGCCCGTGCCGGCGGTGAACTGCGCCACCGGATCCTTGCCGGTCAGAGGCTGCTGGTAGATCGTCTCCCAGACTTCGAGATCGGAGCACAGCGGCTTTAGCACATCGTAGTAACGCGCGGGCTCCAGGACCGGACGGATTGTGCGCACGTTGACGAGCTTGTCACGCCACGGCCCCGCTTCAGCGGCAGTGCGCATCAGGGCGTGCGACGGCGCCTCGTGATTGCGCGGCATCTGGATCGCGAGCTGGCTGCCCGAGGGCAGCAGCTTCATCAAGCCGGGGAACATGTCGATGTGCCCCTCAAGCCAGTGATAGGCGGCGTTGCTGTAGAGGATGCCCGGCGGCTTGCCCGGCTTGAATTGCGCGAGGTCTCCCTTGGCGAAGCTGACGCGGCTGTCGACGGTCTGCGCACGCGCCTTGGCGAGCATCTCCTCTGACGAATCGATGCCGACGACCTCCGCCATGGGAAACCGTTCGGCCAGGATGCGCGAGATGTTGCCGGCGCCGCAGCCGAGATCGTAGATCGCATGGCCCGGCCGCGCGCCATTGGCCGGGTCGAGGCGACCCATCAGGTCGAGGGCGGGCCGCACGCGATGGTCGGCGAACTTCAGGTAGAGGTTGGCATCCCAGACCATGTTGGTCGTTCCGGAACTCACGTCATTTCTCCTCGAACGCGGCGTCGATCGGGACACGATAGCCCGTCGCGATCTTGTTGCCCTTCTGCGCCGCCAGCACGACAGCCATGAATTCGCTGAACATCTCCTCGCTCATGCCCTTCTGGCGCGCCATGTAGCCGTGCGAATTGATGCAGTAGTCGCACTGGTTGGCGATCGACACGGCGAGATAGATCAGCTCCTTGGTGAGACCATCGAGCTTGCCCGGCGCCATCACGGCTTTCATTTCGGCGGCAAAACGCTCCATGACGTCGGGGTGGCGGGCGAGCGCCTTCCACACGTTGTTGATGCCGGCCGGATCGATGCCGCGCGCCTCAGCGATGCCCTCGACGACCGCCTTGGCCCGCGGGTTCATGTCTTTGTATTCGGTCAACTTGGCCATGGATCGCTCCGACAAACGACTCACAAAATAATAGGGGCCGGCAATACGCCGGCCCCATCATGGCGGTTCCCGCCCGATTGTCAGTACATATGCTGGCCGCCGTTGATCGACAGCGTCGAACCGGTGATGAAGCCGGAGTCGTCGGCCACCAGGAAGACCACGCCGCTCGCGATCTCCTCGGCCTTGCCCAGCCGTCCCACCGGGATTTTTGCGACGATTTTTTCCAGCACATTGGCCGGCACGGCCGCAACCATGTCGGTGCTGGTGTAGCCGGGCGCGATGGCGTTCACGGTGATGCCCTTGGGCGCGCCCTCCTGGGCCAACGCCTTGGTGAAGCCATGGATACCCGACTTGGCGGCAGCGTAGTTCACCTGGCCGTACTGGCCGCCCTGGCCGTTGATCGAGCCGATGTTGACGATGCGGCCGAAGCCGCGCGTGTTCATGCCCTCCCATACCGCCTTGCTCATGTTGAAGCAGGAGCCGAGGTTGGTGTCGATGACGGCCTCCCACATGTCGCGCGTGAGGCGGCGCATGGTGGAGTCGCGGGTGATGCCGGCGTTGTTCACCAGCACCTCGACCGGTCCGAGATCCTTCTCGATCTCGCCCACGGCCTTCTGGCAGGCGGCAAAGTCGCAGACATCGAACTTGTAGACGGCGATGCCGGTCTCGGCCTTGAACTTCTGGGCGGCCGCGTCGTTGCCGGCATAGGTAGCGGCAACCTTATAACCCTTGTCCTTCAACATGCGCGAGACGGCGGCGCCGATGCCGCGTGTTCCGCCTGTCACCACTGCAACTCTTTGAGCCATTTTTTCCTCCCAAAACGTGCCGCCCGCGCACTCTAGCCGGTTCCGTCCGAATTCAAAGCCGGCGCCGGATAGAGGCGGCTGGCGGCCGGTCATAGAACGGTCACCATGAAACCTTTCACCGCCCTGCTCGGCGCCGCCGCCGGAACCCACGCCGCCGACCAACTGGCGCTCGCCACCCTGCCGCTGACCGCAACGCTGGTCCTGGGGGCCGGACCGGGTGTGCTTGGTCTGTTGGTCGCCGCCCAAAGTGCGGCCTGGCTGCTGGTCTCCCTGCCGGCCGGCGCCTGGGTCGACCGCCTGCCGCGCCGCCGGTTGCTGATCGCCGCCCTCGGCTTCGGCCTGCTGGCCTCGGTGGTCGCCGTGGTCGCCGCCGCGATGGGGGCCGCGAGCCTGCTCGGCGTCGCGGCCTTCGTCGGGGCCTCCGGAACCGTCATCTACGTGCTGACCTCGGTGTCGCTGCTGCCCAGCCTCGTGCCCTCGACCGACCTGCCGCGCGCCAACGCACGGCTGGAGCTGGCCCGCGCCATCGTGAGCCTTGCCGCCCCTTTCGTGGCGGGTCTCCTGGCTCAGCATCTGTCGCCGACCTGGGGCTATGGTCTCGCGGCGTTGGGCGCCGCGCTGGCACTCGCCTGCGTCCTCGCCCTGCCCCGCGTGCCAGCGCCGACCGCGGGCGCCGCGCGTCCTTCCTTTCTCGCCGCCATCCGCGCCGGCGCGCGATTCGTGATCCATCATGATCTGCTGCGCGGCATCAGCCTCTGCGCGATCTTCTGGAACTTCGCCTTCTTCGCCCTGCTCGCGATCTGGGCGCCGCTGGCGCTCGGCCCCCTCGGCCTTGATCCCGCACGCATGGGTCTCGCGCAGTCCGCCCTCGGCGCCGGCCAGATCCTGGGCGCGCTGGTGGCGCCGATCACCTCGCGTCACCTGCCGCCGCTCGCGACCCTGATCTTCGGACCGGCCGTGTCGGTCGTGGCGGCCGGCCTGTTCCTGGCAGCACCCGCCCACGGTGGGACGGGCACCGGCTTCGCCTTCGCCGCCGCCGGCTATTTCCTCGTGGGCTTCGGGCCGATGCTGTGGCTGATCTGCCAGACGACGGTGCGCCAGCTCGTGACGCCGTTCTCCCTGATGGGCCGGGTCAATGCCACGGTGCAGACGGCGATCTACGGCGTCCGCCCGCTGGGCGCCCTCGCCGGCGGTCTCCTGGCCGCCGAGGCCGGCCTGCAGAGCGCTCTGGTGTTGGTCGCCGTGGCCTTCGCGCTCTCGACGCTGGTCATCGTGCTGTCGCCGCTCGCCCGGCTGCGGGCGATGCCGGTTCTCGCCGGCGCCGATTGACCTTGAGGCAGTCAGGCCCCAACTTTGCGAAAAGGGCCCAACGTCGCCTACGAAAATTCGGCTCCCCGCACGCCGGGAAGCCAACCACGTCGGGTTTTTCGCCCGTTATTTGTGGACGCCTGAATGTAACGTTTTGTGTCCAGAAAGATGTCCACTATTGCGAGAAAAGCCTATTTTTGCTGGCTTTTGCGCGTCTCGCATCTTCTTCAAGAATACATGCCCCGGCGCGCCGTGTTGTTCAGGCGTCGTTAAGTGTCTGTTCCCACGTCGTTATTCGGCGTGTGGTGGAGACGGGGTCGTTGTTGGGACTGTCCACGGCTCAGGAGCCGTGGCGGCTGCACCCGC
>Ga0207952_1000926_pt1 | contig 16126 bp, 18 predicted proteins | sample SubbioR12Aug_8Ca_FD_184831 | JGI IMG/M metagenome (GOLD analysis project Ga0207952, IMG submission 184831) | Serpentinite rock and fluid subsurface biosphere microbial communities from McLaughlin Reserve, California, USA - CR12Aug_8Ca (SPAdes) | ecosystem: Environmental > Terrestrial > Deep...
GTTTAGATACCGTAATTACTATTTACTCAGGTGACTGTAATCAACTAACACAGATTGATTGTGATGATGATGGAGCTGCAACTGGTGCTTACTCTTTCAAAAGTTTAACCGGATTAACTCCTGGTTCAACTTTATACATCAGAGTTTATGAATACAATAATGACAATACAGGAGGCTTCGCTATTTCTGCGTATGATGCTTCTTTGAGCAATGGTTCATTTGACAGTTCAAACTTCACATATTATCCAAACCCTGTTAAAAACGTATTAAACCTTTCTTACAGTCAAGAAATTACTGCTGTTGAAGTATTTAATATGGTAGGGCAAAAAGTTAGCAGCAACAATTTAGATGCTACTATGGGACAAGTTGATATGTCTCAATTACCTAATGGTGTTTACTTGGTTAAAATCGCAACTGCCGGTAACCAATCAAAAACTATCAGAGTAATTAAAGAATAGTTTACTTTTCTGTAATATAGAATGAAGACCACCTAATTTTTAGGTGGTCTTTCTTTTTTATAAAACCCTATCTTTGTTAAAAATTATCAGATGTTTTTTTCAATTATCATACCTGTTTACAATCGTCCTGACGAAATAAAGGAGTTGCTGGATAGTCTCTTGGTTTCCAATTATACTAAACCTTATGAAATAGTAGTGGTTGAAGATGGTTCCACGGTTCCTTGTAAAGATATTATAGACTCATTCAGTAATACCTTAAATGTTTCTTACTATTTCAAAGAGAATAGCGGCCCGGGTGATTCCAGAAATTTCGGTATGAAAAAAGCAAAAGGGAATTACTTTTTGATTTTTGACTCTGATTGTATCATTCCTGAAAACTATTTATCAGAGGTTGATAAAGAACTTAGCAGTCAATTTGTGGATTGTTTTGGCGGGCCTGATGCTGCGCTCGACTCTTTTTCTAAGGTACAAAAAGCCATCAATTTTGCAATGACCTCCTTTTTAACAACCGGAGGTATTCGAGGCGGTTCTGAAAAAATTGGAAAATTTCAACCCAGAAGTTTCAATATGGGAATCTCCAAAAAAGCATTTGAATTCTCCAATGGATTTGGTAACATACATCCCGGAGAAGATCCGGATTTGTCTATCAGACTCTGGAAAATGGGATTTCAAACGCGTTTGTTTCCTAATGCATTTGTGTATCACAAACGTCGCATCGATTGGGATAAATTCTCTATCCAAGTATCAAAATTTGGTAAAGCACGTCCCATTTTAGATCTTTGGTATCCTGAATACCAGAAGCCGACTTTCTGGTTCCCAACGCTCTTTGTTTTGGGATTTGTTATTGCTCTTTTGCTGCTGTTGTTTGGATTTATTTTGCCGATTATTTGTTATGGAATCTATTATTTGTTACTTCTTTTATCAGCTACTTTTTTTAATAAAAGTTTGGAAATAGGATGTTTGGCATTGATTGCGGTTACCAAACAATTTTGGGGCTACGGTTTAGGATTCTTACAGTCATTTGTAAAGATTAAATTGTTGAAACAGCCACCTCAAGAAGCTTTCCCTGAATTGTTTTTCAAAATAAAATCATGACAAAAGTTATAGGATTAACCGGTGGTATCGGAAGCGGAAAAACTTTGGTGGCCAAATATATTCAATCCAAAGGCATTCCTGTTTACATAGCCGATGAAGAAGCTAAGAAGTTAATGGATACTCCCGAAATTGTTGAAACCATTGCCAACACTTTTGGGAATGAGATTGTTGATGGCGACAGAGTGAATCGTCAACAATTGGCACAATTGGTTTTTGAATCTCCTGAAAAATTGCAAAAACTGAATGCAATCATTCACCCAAAAGTTAAACAACATTTTAAAAATTGGCTTAAAAGCCAACATAATCATCCCTTTATAGTGAAAGAAGCAGCGATTTTATTTGAAAGCGGCAGCTATCGGTTTTGTGATAAAATCATCACCGTAACGGCACCTTTAAGTGTTCGTTTGCAAAGGGTTATGCAGCGTGATCGCGTAACTGAAGAACAAGTCTTGGCCAGAATGAATAACCAATGGAGTGATGAAGATAAAGCGGCGCTTAGCGACTTTGTTGTCCAAAATATTTCAATCGAAGACACTAAAAGTCAGGTAGATAATATTCTTAAAACATTGAAAAATAATCAATATTAATATAAGTTGTTAATGTTTGGTTAATGTATTTATTGTCTAAATGTTAAAATGCTAAATTTGTTTAATGAATAAATTGTTTTTTCGAATCCTTGTGGTCTTAATGAGCTTGTCCTTGATAGGTATTATTTTGGTGCAAGTTTACTGGTTCGACAAGTCATTTGAAAATAATGAGGAGCAATTTAAGTTTCATGTCAAACAGGTTCTGGGGAATGTGGCCAACAAGTTGCAGAAGTATGAAGCCTATACTTTTTACGAAAAATACAACCACGTTAAAGACAGCATTGGGAAAGCTCCCGAAAAAAGTGACTTCTTAGAATTTGGTTATTTCCAAAGAGACTCGAGAACCAATGAAACTATAGTGTATTCCAATAGTATCATTTCTGAAGATTACGGAATTACACCTTCGTTCTTTGATAAAAAACTCGATAGTTTAAGAGAAATCAAAAATTTTTCGGCAAACAGAAAGACTGAAATTTACACGGACGGTGTGGATGAATCTTCTATCAAACAAAATATGACGCCTGATGTAAAAATTGAAAAATCAGGCTCTTTGGATTTATTAAACAATTATCAGTTTGAAATGTTTTTCCGTGATATTGCTGCCATGCGGCCAATACAAGAAAGAGTTTCGAACGAGTTGTTGCAAAAAATGTTGTCTGAAGAACTCAAAGAATATGGTGTTATCACTCCATTTGAATACAACGTTTACAGCAACGGATTAGCCACTAAAGTCAAATCGGAAAATTTTAAATACGATAAAGCATCCACTTATTCTATTCCAATTTTTATAGATAACGATGGCAATAATAAGTATCAGTTGCTCATTGCGTTTCCGCAAAAGAAAAAGTTTTTGTTTTCAGAATTAATCGGTATTTGCGTACTCTCAATCATTTTTACCCTAATTATTATCATTGCTTATTCGAGTGCGTTGAGCCAATTGATCAAACAACGTCAGATTTCGGAAATTAAAACCGATTTCATCAACAATATGACGCACGAATTCAAAACACCGATTGCTACGATTAATTTGGCCTTGGATGCTATTAAAAATCCGAAAGTGATTGAAGACAAAGAAAAGGTGCATCGTTATTTGCAAATGATACGCGACGAAAACAAGCGTATGCACGCTCAAGTAGAAAACGTATTGCGCATTTCAAAATTGGAGAAAAAAGAGCTTGAAATCAGTAAAGATTCTAACGATATACACGGCATTATTGAAGATGCCATTGAACACGTTCATTTGATTGTAGAAGACAGAGAAGGTAAAATAACGACGCATTTCGATGCTACCAGAACTACCGTATTGCTCAATGATGTTCACTTCACCAATGTTATTGTAAACATCTTGGACAATGCCATTAAGTATTCTCCTTTAGCGCCAATCATCGATGTCTATACCGAAAACGTAAAAGAGTTTGTTATCATCAAAATAAAAGACCAAGGCGCCGGAATGTCGAAAGTCGCCCAAAAGAGAATTTTTGAAAAATTCTATCGCGAACATACCGGTGATTTGCACAACGTGAAAGGTCACGGTTTAGGATTGGCCTATGTTAAACGAATATTAGACGACCATAATTGTCAAATATTTGTTGAAAGTGAAAAAGGAAAAGGAAGCACATTTATAATTAAAGTCCCACTCATAAATTAAAATAAACTATGGAAACAAATAAAAAAATACTTTTAGTAGAAGATGACCAAAACTTCGGTATCGTATTAAGAGAATATCTTACCCTTAACGATTTCGATGTCACCTTGGCCAAAAATGGGATGGAAGGTTTTGAAAAATTCAAAAAAGACAATTATGATTTGTGCATTTTAGACGTCATGATGCCTTATAAAGACGGTTATACTTTGGCCAAAGAAATCAGAGAAAAAAACAAAGACGTGCCTTTGATTTTCTTAACAGCCAAGTCTATGAAAGAAGATGTAATGAAAGGCTATAAAGTTGGCGCAGATGATTATCTAAACAAACCATTTGATTCCGACGTATTGTTAATGAAAATCAAAGCCATCTTACAAAGAAAGGCTACCGAAAATAAAAACGAACCGGCCAAGTTTGAATTCCAAATCGGTAAGTTCATGCTGAACTCTAAGTTGCGTTTCTTGAAATTTGAAGACCAAGAGCCTATCAAGTTATCTCCAAAAGAGTCTGATTTGTTGAAAATGATGGCCATCTACGAAAACGATTTGATGCCGCGTGAATTGGCCTTAACCAAAATCTGGAGAGAAGACAACTACTTTACCTCCAGAAGTATGGACGTGTACATAGCCAAATTGCGTAAATACCTAAAAGACGATCCAAACGTTGAAATTTTAAACATCCACGGAGAAGGTTTCCGTTTAGTCGTAAAGAAATAAATAACATCCCTGTCAGCTGACGGGGATTTTTTTTAGGAGCTAGTGTCCGGCTTTACGTTCCAATCTTTTTAAATTGCAGAGGCAAATTAAAAAGGATTTCCTCCAACCTGCCTGACGGTAAGCAGGTCCGGGCTAGGGCTGTAGTGTTTATTGAAAGTTAAGTTGCACCGCACAACAAACTTTGTCTTTGGCCGTAAGGGTAAAAGTAGTAGTAGTCTCAGATTCGTTTTTCCCAATAGCCACAGTATCGTGTATTGAAACTTCTTTCAGGTAATTGATTTCAAAACTTTGTAGTTGTTGTTCCAACAGTAGTTTCGGGGACACATAATCCAAACACCATTCCAAGTATTTGATGCTATTAGCGTGATTCACTATATCCAAGTCTGATAACAATACCTTTTTTTCAACAACCAATTCGGTTGTTAGCTTAGTGTCAATTTTAGTAAAGCTTTCCGTAGTGGCAGACGAATCCGGATATTTTTCAAAATGCTCGTGAGGTAAAGCCAAAGCTTCCGGTCGGCGACTTTTAGTATTAAAAACAGCCCAAAACGTTTCGCATCCCGCTATTTTTTCATCGCCCAAAAACAATTCCAAACAACGAATCGAACGCGAATTTTCCAACGATTGTATCCAAGTTTTTACCGTAACCAGATCACGCCATTGGGGTAAACGGTTTACTTCTACACGCATTCGGCTCAACACCCAAGCCTGATGATGTACTTGCATATCGCTAAAACTAATTCCACCTAATTCGGCATGTAAGGCAGCCGTTAATTGCAAAATGTTGCACAAATCGGTGTATTTTAAATAACCGTTCGGATAACACTGCAAAAAGTTGATTTCCCAGTCTTTGGTTAGTTTAGAAGTGAAATTCGGTGCAATGGGCATTTTTAGAATTAGGATTTAGGAATTAGGAATTAGGAATTAGGATTTAGGAATTAGGAATTAGGAATTGGTTTTCTATGTGTTTAATAATTGTTGTGCTGTCGGTTTTGTAATCAAACCAAGCGGCATTTTCTGTTCTTTTGAACCACGTAATTTGGCGTTTGGCAAAGCGTCGTGTGTTCATTTTAATGTTTTCAACGGCTTGGTCTAAAGTTACTATACCGTCAAAATACTCAAACAGTTCACGGTAGCCAACAGTTTGTAGTGCATTCAATACTTTGTGTGGATATAATTGTTTGGCTTCTGCTAATAATCCTTCTTGTAACATCAAATCAACACGTTGGTTGATGCGGTCATACATTACTTCACGTTCAGCTTCTAATCCAATCACTATAGGAGTGAAGTTCCGACTGTTTTTCTTCTGTCCGATAAAACTCGAGTACGGTTTTCCGGTTCCGATACTGACTTCTATAAAGCGTTTCATCCGCTGTGGATTGCTCAAAGTTTGCGGATTTTCAAGGCTTAGTTTTTGGTAATAATCAGGATCGTATTTTTTTAACTCTTGCTGTAGATGAGTGATTCCAAATTGCTCAAAGTCAGCATTTATTTGTTTTCTAATATTTCCATCTATCTCCGGAAAATCATCAAAACCTTTTAATACGGCATCTACATACAAACCGGAACCGCCAACCATGATTTGGATGTTGTTTTTTTCGAATAAGCTATCGAGTTTGGCCATGGCTTCTTGTTCAAAATCGCCCACAGTATACGATTCAAAAATCGATTTGTTTTGGATGAAATGATGCGGTGCTGCTTTTAACTCTGCTTCCGACGGTACTGCTGTACCAATGCGCATTTCTTTAAAAAATTGTCGGCTGTCGCAAGAAACGATATCGCAACCGAAATGTTGGGCCAAAGCGATGCTTAGGGAAGTTTTTCCTATGGCGGTTGGACCAATAATAGTTATTAAGTAATTCAAATCTTAAATCAAAAATCGTTAATCAACATTCTTATCTCAAAACTTCAAAATTCGTATCACCTTATGTCGGCGCAAATAGCCTTGAATAATGGTTCGTGTATCGCGGTTATTCTGCATCGGAATGATGATGTTTTTCAGGATTTCGATGTTGTTGATTTGGTAATTCAAATCGAAGAAACAATAACCTTTGTAAATCCCGTTTTCGATTAAAACCGCACTGCGCTCGTTGATACTTCTGCCTCGATCGATGATGACCATATCGTTGTTGTCAAACTTCATTTCGCTGATAAATTCCTCCACGCGCTCGTTGTATGCTTCAGTAGGTTCTTGGTTCAAACAAGCGCCCTTACACTCTTTGATTTTGTGTTGAAAACAACCGTTTTTGGTTTCATACAAGCCGTTAATTTTCTGGCACAATTGGTATTCGGCCGTGATTTTATGCAACAAATTTTTGCCTTCTTGGATAGAAGTAAAAGCGGTAATCTCTTTTTTACGACCGTCGGCTTTTTGGACTCTCAACGCCAAATAACCCTGCTCATCTTTTTCGACGTACAAGGCGTATTGGAAAATGGTTTTGCGTTGGGCTCGGTTGTAAATGGGTTTGTTGATTTTGATTTCTTCGCTTTCTTTGAGTAAAGCAATCAATTCGCTACCGGTTTCTTCGTAGGTTACCGCAAAAACATCTCGTTGGATTTTCTTGCTTTTGCCTGAAGCTCCTGTAAAATGTTGGTTGATGCGCTTCTTGATGTTCTTGCTTTTGCCAATGTAAATCAAATCGCCTTTTTCATTGTGGATGTAGTAAATTCCGGTTCGTGTCGGCATACTTTCAACAATATCCAGCAATTTAGGCGATAACCCTTTCTTGATTTCGGCCTTGATTAAGCTGATGAGAATCTCTTTGGAAACATCTTTGTCCAATATCATTTTGAACAATTTTACCGTGGCTAAAGCATCGCCGCTGGCACGATGTCTATCCGTTACCGGAATCCCAAGCGAACGAACCAATTTTCCTAAGCTATAAGATGGCTGACCGGGAATTAGTTTCTGCGATAATTCAACTGTACAAAGCGTTGGTCGAACAAAATCGTAGCCAAGGCGACTGAATTCCGTTCGTAAAATGCGGTAGTCAAACGAGGCATTGTGCGCTACTACTATACAGTTTTCGGTAATTTCAATAATGCGTTTGGCTATTTCATAAAACTTCGGAGCCGAGCGCAACATGGCATTGTTAATACCGGTTAACTTCACCACAAAAGGCTGAATCGGTTTTTCGGGATTGACCAAACTGATAAACTGATCCACCACTTCATGACCGTCAAATTTGTAGATGGCGATTTCAGTGATGCCTTCTTCGTTGAATTGGCCTCCGGTGGTTTCTATGTCGAGTATGCAGTAAATAGTTTAAAGGTTTAAAATGGTTTAACGTGTTCCAAATATACTACTTCCAATGCGAACCATTGTACTGCCGCAGTCTATAGCAATTTGGTAATCGCCGCTCATGCCCATGGAAAGTGTTTCAAGTTTCAAGTTAGCCGTTTCAAGTTGTTGGTATTTATCGAAAATCGACTTTAAATGGTCAAATTCTCTTTTGATTTGGGCTTGATTATCGGTAAAAGTTGCCATGCCCATTAAACCAACGATTTTGATATTATTCATTTCCTTGAATTCATCGGAGTTCAATAAGGCATCGAGTTCATTTTCATCTAAGCCGAATTTGGTTTCTTCCTCGGCGATGTGAATTTGCAACAAACAATGAATGTTTTTTCGCCAACGAACGGCTTGACGGTTGATTTCTTTGAGCAGTTTCAAACTATCGACACCATGTATTAACTTCACATACGGCACCATGTATTTTACCTTGTTGGATTGTACATGGCCAATCATATGCCATTCGATGTCCTTGGGCATTTGTTGCCATTTTTCGGTCATTTCCTGGATTTTATTTTCACCGAATATACGCTGACCGGCTTGGTAGGCTTCCATCAAATCCGACACCGGTTTGGTTTTGGAAACCGCCACCAAGGTTACGTTATCCGGGATTAAAGATTTTATATCGTGAAGGTTTTGTGCTATAGACATGACAAGGATTAATTTTTACTTCGTCTTCTTATTTTGTACTTCAAACTTACAATTCATAAACCATCAATCCGCTGCGGAATTTTGGTTCTATATAAGTACTTTTTGGTGGCATGATCAAATGGTTATCGGCCAAGGCTTTGATTTCGGAAATATCGGAAGGGTAGAGCATAAACCCTACTTCGAACTCGCCTTCGTCAACCAATTCTTTGATGGTCGCTACCGATTGTTTTCCGGGAATATACTCAATACGTTCATCGTTTCGCAAATCTTCAATACCTAAAAGCGGTTGCAGCACTTTATCATATAAAATTTGAGCATCTAAATTCTCTAAAATCGAATTTTTGCCATTGTCATTGTTATTGCTTCCTTGCTTGTAAAACAAAGCATAAAAACTGCCGTCGAGATACATGCCGAATTCGAACTTGCTTTGTGGTTTCCACAATTCTTGTTCTTTATCTTTAACGATGAAATGCTCTGCCAATTTCTCTAAAAAATCCGCTTTGGAGTAGCCATTTAAATCGCGAATAATGCGATTGTATTCGTAGATTTTCACATTGCTCTCTGCAATCAGAAAACTCATGAAATAGTTCAGATTTTGATTGCCCAAATGTTGGTCTTCGTCGAATAACAATTCCGCTGAAGCCGAGCGATGGTGACCATCGGCTATATACAACTCGGGTATGCTTTCGAATTGCTGCGTCAGCCATTGGATTTCGGTGTCGATGTCAATTTTCCAAAGTTGGTGCTTTTCTTTATTGGTAGTCGAATAGTTGTAAATCGGTGCGCTTTTTTTCTTTTCGGCTATCCAAGCATTCAAGGTTTCATTATCAGGATAAGTAATTAAAACCGGTTCGGTATTAAAGCCTGTTTGGTGTAAATAATCCTTGAAGTATTCTACGCGGTATTGCAAGGTGTCTTCGTGTTTTTTGATCACGTTATTCTTGTAATCTTCAATTGAAGTTCCTGCCACTATACCGGTGAAAGACTGTGTTTTTGTTTGTATTTCATACAAGAAAAAAACTGCTTTATCTTCCTGTATAAAAACCCCGTCATCTTTAAAATCCTGGTACTTATGGGCTACACCTTTGAAGCGTTTGTCTAAAGTAATTTTTTGCGAATACATGTAGGCAGGATGGATCACGTGCAAGAACGAATACGGATTAAAACTCAACCAAGCGGCCAACTCGGCCGAACTGTAATCGTCGTAATTGCGGCAAGTCACCAACGCTACTTTATCCGGTGTAGGACGAACGGCTTTGAAAGGGATTATTTTGCTCATTTTTTTTTGAGTTGAAAGAGATAAGTAGAAAAGGATAAGTTCAAACTCTTTCCCTTATCCCTTATGGCTTTTTACTTTATGCAAACTGCTTCGAAACTTTCTCTGCTTTTTTGGACTCAGAATAATCATAGAAACCTTCACCGGATTTTACACCGAGTTTTCCGGCCATCACCATATTCACTAACAGTGGACAAGGCGCGTATTTCGGGTTTTTGAATCCGTCGTACATTACGTTAAGAATAGACAAACAAACGTCTAATCCAATAAAGTCGGCCAGTTGTAATGGTCCCATAGGATGTGCCATTCCTAATTTCATTACAGTATCAATTTCGCTTACACCGGCAACGCCATTGTATAAGGTTTCGATACTTTCGTTTATCATCGGCATTAGGATTCTGTTGGCCACAAAGCCCGGATAATCGTTAACTTCTGTTGGGGTTTTACCCAATTTAACCGATAACTCCATGATGATTTTCGTCACTTCATCGGAAGTATTGTAGCCGCGAATGATTTCTACCAATTTCATAATCGGCACCGGATTCATAAAGTGCATTCCAATAACTCTTTCCGGATGAACTACTTGAGCGGCAATTTGTGTGATGGAAATAGAAGAAGTATTGGTGGCTAAAATGACGTTGTGGTTGCAAACATCGCTCAACTGTTTGAAGATGTTCAATTTTAATCCTACGTTTTCGGTAGCTGCTTCCACTACTAAATCACAACCAACCACACCGTCTTTAATATCGGTATAAGTAATAATGTTGCCTATGGTTTTGTGTTTGTCGTCTTCGGTAATGGTTCCTTTGGTTACCATTCGGTCAAGGTTAGCGGCTATAGTAGCCATACCTTTTTCCAACGATTTTTCAGAGATGTCAATTAATTTTACGGTAAATCCGCTTTGTGCAAAGGTATGGGCAATTCCGTTACCCATAGTTCCGGCACCAATTACTGCTATTGTATTCATTATGTTAGTTTGGTTTGTTTGATGTTTAAGGTTTAAAGTTGTTTATACTATACAAACTATTTTTCGTTCATCGAATCAATAATCATATAAGCCACGCGTAACGCTTCCGTTCCGTCTTCCAAGGTTACTATCGGTGTAGTGTTGTTATTGATAGCGTCGGCAAAAGTTTCCAATTCGTCCAAAATAGCATTATTGGGTGCTACATCGGGATTGTTGAAATAAATTTGCTTTCGTTCGCCTTCGGCATTTTGCAGAATCATATCAAAATCGCCCGGTACTTCAGGTGCGTCTTTCATTTTTACAACTTCACAAATCTTGTCGAGATAGTCCACCGAGATGTAAGCGTCTTTTTGGAAAAAACGCGACTTGCGCATGTTTTTCATGGAAATGCGACTCGAAGTAATATTGGCCACACAACCGTTTTCAAATTCGATACGGGCATTGGCAATATCAGGTGATTGACTCAATACCGAAACACCGCTGGCATGTACCGATTTTACTTTCGATTGTACTACGCTTAAAATCGCATCAATGTCGTGTATCATTAAATCTAATACAACAGGAACATCAGTCCCGCGTGGATTGAATTCGGCCAAACGATGCGTTTCAATAAACATCGGATTGTCGATTTGATTTTTTACGGCAATGAAAGCCGGATTGAATCGCTCCACATGACCCACTTGACCTTTTACATTGTATGCTGCAGCCAAAGCGATAATTTCCTCCGCTTCTTCCACAGTAGTGGCAATCGGTTTTTCGATAAAAACGTGTTTCCCCGATTTGATGGCAACTTTAGCACATTTGTAATGAGAAAGCGTTGGCGTAACAATGTCGATCACATCAACCGCATGGATCAATTTAGCAATGGTGTCAAAACGCTTGTAGCCAAACTCGGCTGCAATTTTCTCGGCATATTCATGGTTTTCATCGTAAAAGCCGACTAATTCATATTTTTCAGATTGTTGTAATAATCGCAAGTGTATTTTTCCAAGGTGACCGGCACCTAAAACGCCAACTTTAAGCATAAAAATAAATTTTATCAAAAGTAGCATTTTAGTTTAAAGTTTAAAAGTTTAAGTCCCGAAACTTCGGCATAAAAGTTTATCGCGAATCAGAATTTGTTTATTGGATTTTTTACTTCTATTTTTACCCCATAAATCATTACCCCAATTGAAAGATACCGCTAAACATCAAGGATTGCGAAATAAACTGGCCAAGTTGCTGGAAGAAAAGGGCATTACCGATAAAAATGTATTGGAAGCCATTAAGCGTATTCCTCGACATTTGTTTTTGAATTCCAGTTTTGAAGATTTTGCATACCAGGACAAGGCGTTTCCCATTGCCGCCGGGCAAACTATTTCACAGCCTTATACCGTGGCTTTTCAAACCCAATTGTTACAAGTTAAAAAAGACGATAAAATTTTGGAAATCGGTACCGGTTCGGGTTATCAAACTGCCGTTTTGGTAGCTATGGGCGCCAAAGTATATTCGGTAGAAAGACAAAATGAACTCTTTAAAATTACTTCGGCTTTGCTGCCTAAAATGGGCATTCGTCCGAAGCATTTGTCTTTTGGCGACGGTTATAAAGGGTTGCCGAATTTTGCGCCTTTCGACAGTATAATAGTAACCGCCGGTGCGCCAATTATACCAAAACCTTTAATGGCGCAATTAAAAATAGGAGGTAGGTTGGTGATTCCTTTGGGCGAAGGTGAACAAATTATGACGATGTTGATTCGCAAAAACGAAACCCAATTTGAAAAACACGAGTTTGGAGAATTTCGCTTTGTGCCTTTATTGGAAGATAAAAATTAAAACGATTTTTTGATTCGGTCTAAATCACGCTTTACATCTTGCTCTTTTAAACTTTCTCTTTTGTCGTAAGTTTTCTTTCCGCGGCAAAGACCAATATCTAATTTAGCCAAACCTTTTTCGTTGGTAAACAATTTTAAAGGAATAATGGTCAATCCTTTAGTGTCGATACTTCTTTCGAGTTTTTTTAATTCTCTTTTGTTGAGCAACAGTTTTCGCTCGCTCTTGGCTTTGTGGTTGAATTGATTTCCATAAAGGTATTCATCAATTTGGGTATTGATGGCAAACAATTCTCCGTTGTGAAATTCACAGAAACCTTCTGTGATATTGGCTTTTCCCAAACGAATCGATTTAATTTCTGTTCCGGTTAAAACAATACCGGCTGTGTAAGTTTCGATTATTTCGTAATCAAACTTGGCTCTCTTATTAAGTATGTTAACGGTTTTCAACATCGGACGGCAAATGTATGAACAAAAGCGGAAATTTAGTAGGTAAAAAGTGTGAAATTATCAATAAAAAAAATGTTTAAACTATGATTTATATCAGTTTTTGGCTGAATTCTTCCCCTTAATTTTGGGGTATAATTTTAAACTAACAATCAAAATGAAAAAATTATTATTAGTAGCAGGTTTAGCATTCTTTGGTTTAACTGCTCAAGCACAAGAACAAAGTAAAGGATTACAAGGCGCTTGGTTTGCCACTTCTCAATTTGGTTACCAACAAACTAAAACAGGTGATGACAAAGCCACTAATTTGTCTGTAATTCCAATCGTAGGAACGTTTGTTACTCCTTCAGTAGCTGTTGGAGCAGGTGTTGGTATTATGAATATCAAATCTGAAACCGGTTCTGTAACTAATGCCAATACTAATTTAGTAGTAGTTGAGCCATTGGTTAGAAAATATTGGAATATCGCCGGTAACTTCTATTTCTTCGGACAATTGGCTACACCAATCATTACCGGTAAAGAAAAAGAGGCTGACACTAAAGTAACTCAATTTGGAGTAGCTATGTCGGGTGGTATTGATTTCTTCGTGACAAAGAATTTCTCAGTAGAGTTTTCTTATGACTTAGCCAATTTCACTTCAACTACTATCAAACCTGATGGAGGTGATAAAACAACAGTAAATAATTTCTCTTTAGCGCACGTTGCTACTGCAGATCCGATTTATGTTAATGCCTTAGGTGGTAGTATGCCAAACTTGACTACTCCATTGTCATTCGGATTTAAATTTGTGTTTTAATTTTATAGTTAATAGTTATAAGTTAGTTCCGATTTAATCGGAGTTTAAACCGCTTGTGTTGTGACAGGCGGTTTTATTTTTACCTTTACCGCATGGAAAATAAACACCCCAACAATCCGCTTCACGGTGTTACCTTACAGCTTATGTTAGAGCAGCTGGTGGCATATTACGGTTTTGATACTTTGGGGGAATTAATCAAAATCAGGTGTTTTAACCATGAGCCCAGCATTAAGTCGAGTTTGACTTTTTTACGCAAAACCGAATGGGCGCGAAAGCAAGTGGAAACACTCTATATTAAAACGTTACCGAAACTCGGATAATACTATTACGGTTTGAAGTTTCTTTTTAATAAAGAATAAATCACGGTATCCCAAAATTTGCCTTCCCACAATTCGTTTTCCAATAGGTGTGCTTCTTTAACGAAGCCGTTTTTCAGCAATACTTTTTCTGAAGCTGTGTTTCCGGGATCGATTACCGCTTCTATGGAGTGTAAATTCATTTGCTCAAATCCGTAAGCAACAACTGCTTTTATGGCTTCTGAAATGTAGCCTTTTCCATTGTATTCGGGCAGCGACATATAGCCTATTTCCGCCCGATGGTTTTCGGGTTGGATGCGATAATGGCCAATGATGCCCATAATTTTATCCTCGCCTTTAACGGTAATGCCCCAATTGATACCGGTATTGTTTTCGATTTTTTCATCAATCATAGCAATATGAGCTAAGGCTTCTTCTTGGCTTTTCAATATTGGTCTCGGAATGTATTGCATCACTTCCGGATTACTTCGCATGGCGAATACTTCTGCTACGTCGTTTGGATTTAGTCGGCGTAATAACAGTCGTTCAGTTTCGAGGTTTTGAAAAGGGTGGAAGTTGATGGTAAGCATGACAATCGTTTTTGGTAAATTTATATAATTTCTACACTAAAACTGATTTCTTTTTCCGAATTAGCTTCCAATAATGTAATGCCTTCTTTTTCCATCAGATTTCCATTAGCGGCTACAGTGTCTGCATAACCCAGCCAAGGTTCTAAGCAAATGAATGGCGCGCCGACTTTTGTCCAAAGCCCGAAATGAGGAAAATCGCGGTATTTGAAATGGAGTATAGGAACATTATTTTCCAAGAGTTGTATTTGTTTCGATGCCATACTTTTAAAGACTAAAGCATCTTTTTCAAACAACGAATAGCGTAACGGCAGTGCGTTTTGTTGCAGTTGTACGATTGCTGTTTTATCCGAAATCAAATCGTTTTCTAAAGGATAACTAATCAAATTTTCTTCTTTTTCGAATAGCAAACTATAATCCGTAAAAGCATTTTTCAAAGCAAAAGCCGGATGTCCGCCTATAGAAAACGGCATGGTAGATTGGCTCTTGTTTCGGATCAGATAACGCACAACCAACTCATTTTCAATTAAAGCATAACTGACTTGCAACTCAAAGGCAAAAGGATAAACCGCCAATGACGCAGTATTTTCTTGTAAGGAAAAAATGATTTTATGAGCTTCTTGGCTAATGATTTCAAATTCACAATCTCTGGCAAATCCGTGACGCGGTAAGGTGTAATTTTGGCCATTGAGTTGGTAAGCGTTGTTTTTTAGAGTACCAACAACAGGGAATAGAATAGGCGAGTGTTTGCCCCAGTATTCGGGGTTTCCTTCCCAAAGGTATTCGCGTTTGGTTAGGTTATTTTGAATGGAAATGAGTTCAGCCCCTTTGCTGTTAATGGCGATAGTAAGTATTGAATTTGAGAGTGTTGCAGTCAATTTATAAAATGATTTTTTTGTTTTTTTTCTTGGCAGACAAAGATATTTTATTACTTTTAAACTACCCATAAATCTATTCACTAACTTAATACCAGTATTATGAAACCCAATTTTGAAACTATTCAGAAAGAAGTTATCCATCTTCTTTCTTTTCCACAAGCAGATGTTTTAGCCACACGCGAAGAAGTTCAGCAACGCCAATTAGAATTAGACAGGGCATTAGCGCTGGGTAATTTAGAACATTCAAAAATCAGAATTTATTTTGAAGATAACGAGTCTAAAAAAGTGGTAGAAACTACCGTTTGGGCAGTTACCGATGAACGCGTTATTTTGAAGCAAGGTCATTCCATTCCTATAAACAGAATTTATAAGTCGGCTTAACAGATTCCGACTCACCAAATAACCACTCCAAAGCGAGTGGTTTTTTTTATGTCTTAAAAAATATCGACGAACTGCAATATTGTAAGAATATATCTTATAGTAATATTAGAAAAGTGTATTTCATCGATTTTATTTGTATTTTAATCGGTGTTTTTGCTAATATTGTCCAATCAAATCAAACGATACGTTCTTAGAAAAGAAAATATATAAAGTGTTTGCCCCACATCTACTTTATTTACAATCTGTCAT
>Ga0207952_1000927_pt1 | contig 16124 bp, 15 predicted proteins | sample SubbioR12Aug_8Ca_FD_184831 | JGI IMG/M metagenome (GOLD analysis project Ga0207952, IMG submission 184831) | Serpentinite rock and fluid subsurface biosphere microbial communities from McLaughlin Reserve, California, USA - CR12Aug_8Ca (SPAdes) | ecosystem: Environmental > Terrestrial > Deep...
CAAGAAAAAGGCTCCCAAAACAGCCTCCAAACCAGCTCCCAAGGCCTCAAAAAAGGCTGTAAAGGGTCCTAGCAACGGCTTTGCCGTCATCACTACCGGTGGCAAGCAATACCGCGTTTCTGAAGGGGATAGGCTTAAGATCGAGAAGATCGCGGGCGATCATAAAGAAGGGGATGTGCTAGCCTTCAAAAATGTCTTACTGAAGAGCGATGGTACCAACATATCTATTGGCACCCCTTTTGTTTCCGGTAGTACTGTAACCTCTACTATTGTAAAGATCGGTAGATACAAGACCGTTGATGTTATCAAATACAAGCAGAAGTCTAGATATTTCAAAAAGTACGGACACCGCCAACCTTATTTTGAAGTTAAAATAGATTCTATCTCCTAGAGTTATTTGGTTCTGTGGATCAAAGCGTTTTTGAGTGTGTCTGGGTCGGCGTATTCTAACTCGACACCCGTGGAGAGTCCTCGCCCTAGCTCGGTTATAACTACTCCAAAACTTTTTAGTCTTTCTTTTATAAATACGGAGGTATTCTCTCCCTCAACATTGGCGTTCATTGCGAGGATCACTTCTTTTATTTCTTTACCCCCCTTTTTAATTTTGTTTTCAAGTTCTTTGATCCGTATCCTCTTCTCCGGTTCCTTCTCAAGTATTGGGAGTGATCCGCCTAAGACGAAGTAGAGACCTTTATATCCTCCGCTTTTTTCTACCGATTCCAAATCAGCATCTCTTGGCACGACCATAAGGAGCAACTTATCTCTATTTGGATCGGAGCAGATGTGGCAGGTAGATTGGCTTGAACCATTTTTAGCAAAGAATCTTTTGCATTCTGTGCATTGTAGGGTTTCGGATTTGATCCTCTCTATTGCGTTGGTGAGTGTTTCTATGGTCGCTTTGTCCCGAGAGAGAAGGTAATAGACGAAACGCTTTGCCTGCCTAGGACCAATCCCAGGAAAGTGGGCAAATATCTCCGCTAGGATTTCGATACTATTCATTCAACCATTTTACCATGCCAGCTTTTTTGTCTAAAAACTCTTGAATTCTTCTTCAGCTTTGCCGTAGTTGGAGTAGTCTATTTCTACAAAGGTGTTATGGCGAGTGTGGTAGTCTAGGGTCACTTCTCCCAAAGGACCATTTCTATGCTTAGCGATGATCAAAGTTTTTCTCTGAATCTCTTTCATCTTTCCCGACTCATCTCTGATATCTTCTTCATTTGCGTGGATAAACATCACCAAGTCAGCATCTTGTTCTATAGAGCCTGAGTCGCGAAGGTCAGAGAGTTTTGGCTTACCACCTCTACTTTCTACAGCACGAGAGAGTTGTGAGAGTGCCACTACAGGGATCTGGAGTTCTCTGGCGAGGTGTTTGAGTCCACGAGAGATCTCGGTAACTTGTTGTACTGTGGAGTCGCCAGCACGAGCATTGGTAGGTGCCATGAGTTGGAGGTAGTCTACGACGAGGAGTCTCAAACCTTTTTCTATTTTTAGTTTTCTAGCGGCAGAGCGCATCTTCATAATAGTGTTGCCCGCTTGGTCGTCTATGTATATTGGAGTTCTTGAGAGGTCGTCTAGGGCGGTGGAAATGTTTCTAAAAATGTCGTCTCTCCAAGTGCCTTGTTGGGTTCTCACACCCTTCCTTATCACAGAAGAGTCCACTTTTGATTGAGCAGAGACTATACGGTCTACAAGTTGATCCGCCGACATTTCGAGGGAGAAGATGCCTGTAGGTATTTGGTGTTCGCTTGCAGTCTTCCTTGCAATATCAAGCGCTAAAGCGGTTTTACCGACAGAGGGTCTCGCCGCTAAGATGATGAGGTCGGAATTTTGGAATCCTCCAAGTATGTCGTCTAAAGATTTGAATCCTGTAGGTACACCTCTTAGCTCGTGCTTGGCAGAGGAGAGCTTGTCAAATCTTTCAAAAGCTTCATGCAGAAGTGGTTTGAGGTCTTTAAAGTTTTCTGTCGAGGAGAAGTGTTGGGTTATTTCAAATATTTTTTTCTCTGCGTCATCCAGTATTTCTTCCAATTCTCCCGCTTCGTTGAAACCTAGATGAGAGATGTGCTCGGAGGCTGCTATGAGTTCTCGCATCATAAACTTTTTTCGCACAATGTTGGCGTAGTGCTTGATGTTGGCGCTCGAAGGCACCATGGTTGTGAGCTCTGTTAAAAAAGTAGTTCCACCAACTCTCTCAAGAGCATCTCTTTCTTTCAATCTCGATGTTAAGGAGAGGATGTCTATTGGATCTCTCTTAGCAAAAAGTTCCAACATTGTTTCGAAGATGGCACGATTCTTTTCAAAATAAAAAGAAGATGGAGAAGTGATATCCATGATCTCATATATCGCATCGGGGCGAAGCATGATGGAGCCGAGGAGTGCCATCTCGGCTTCTAAGTTGTGAGGAGGTATACGGATCTTTAGACTTGCTAGGGAGGACTCTTGCATGGGTACTATTTTACCCTTCTCAAGCTCTAGAGAAAAGCACCGAAAATATCAAAAAAGGGGAATATAGGTGAGTAAGGTGTGAATAAGAAAGGATCTATCTATAGATTGTAGAATCTTCGTCCTTTTCTCCATCTTGAACCTTCCAACCCCTTTCCTCAAGCTCCTCTCTTAGTTTGTCTGATTCTTTGTAATCCTTATTTTTTCTGGCAATTTTCCTCTTTTCGAAGATTTGTAGTATTTCTTCTGTCGGTTGTTCAAACTTGTCCAAATCTAGTCCAAGAATTTTATCAAAATCCAAAACAGTAGCTTTTTTATCTATCAGAGAGATTTCTTCATCGCTCATCATTTTCCACATAATTCCCAAAGCTTTTGCGGTGTTTAAATCTTCTTCTAAAGCTTTGATGAATTCGTCTTTATAATTTTTTACCACTTTTCCACCATCTTTCGCCACAGAGATATTATTTCTCAATTTTGTATAAGCGGTTTGAGCAGCATCAAGCGCTTCCCAAGTAAAATTTGTTGGAGTGCGATAGTGAGAAAGCAGAAGGAAGTAACGATAGGCTAGGGGAGAGAAGTCTTTTTCTTCTATGTTTTTGAGTTTGATGGTGTTGCCATCGCTTTTTGCCATTTTGTCGCCAGAGAGGTTTACAAACTCGTTGTGTAGCCAGTAGTGGACAAACTCGCATCCACAAGCACCCTCGCTTTGAGCTATTTCGTTGTTGTGGTGTATTGGCGCGAGGTCTACGCCTCCAGTGTGGATGTCAAAAGTTTTACCAAGATATTTTTGGCTCATAGCAGAGCACTCTATGTGCCAACCTGGGAAGCCGGTGCCATATGGGGAGGGGAAGCCAATTTCATTATTAAATTTCCACAAAGCAAAGTCTTTTGGATTTTTCTTCTCGCTGTTTACTCCAATTCTTGACTCATCTCCTCCTGTGCCTCCGAGTTTGCCGTATTTTGGATCTTTGGATGTATCAAAATATATTCCATCAGATGTTTTGTAAGTAAAACCTTTTTTCTCAAGTTCTTTTATAAGTTCTATATCTTCTTCTATGTGTTCGGAGGCTTTGGGTAGGTGGTGGGGTTTCAAGATATTTAATTTTTCTATATCTTCTTTGAATCTTTCTGTATAGAAGTCTGCCACTTCTTTCATAGCTTCTAAAGTCATAGGTTTGCCCTCACGCTTGAGAGCTTTGGTCATCTTGTCTTCTCCATCATCTCCATCCCCCGAGAGGTGACCGATGTCTGTGATATTTATCACCTGAGTGACCTTGAAATCTTTGTATTCAAAATATCTACGCAAAAGATCAGCCAAAACGAAAGATCTCAAGTTCCCAATGTGCACGAAGTCGTAGACTGTCGGACCGCAGTGATACATCCCCACTTCCTTATCTTTGATCGGGTGGAAAGATTCAACCTTTCCCGACAGGGTGTTATGGAAGGAAATCATTATTGTTAGTATAATGGTGTAAATGGATTTCGCAAAGAAGCATAGAACAGCCATTTTCGGCGTCGTACTCATTACTATCTTGTCTTTTAGTCTTGGTTACAAGAGAGGAGAGGAAGCAACTTTGATCCTTGCAGCTCAAAGCGAGCTTAGGAATATAAAAGAAGGGGAGCCTGAGGAAGTGGACTTTGCTCCCTTTTGGAAGGCTTGGTCTATCATCAATAAAGATTTTGTACCGACTTCTTCCTCAACCAAACTTGCTTCCAATGAAGATAGAGTTTGGGGGGCTATAGAGGGTATGGTTGAGACTCTAGGAGACCCGTACACAGTTTTCTTTCCTCCTGTTGAATCCAAACAATTTGCCGCCGACATCAAAGGAAGTTTTGGAGGAGTGGGTATGGAAGTGGGGCAAGAGGATGGAGTAATAACAGTCATCGCACCGCTTAAAGGTTCTCCATCAGAGAAGGCGGGTATAAGAGCGGGAGACAAGGTCATAAGAGTAAATGGCAAAGATACCGCCAAGCTTTCTACAGAAGAGGCGGTAAATTTGATCCGTGGTCCAGAAGGGACCGAAGTGACCTTGATGGTTCTTCGGGGTAAGGATGTACCCTTTGAAGTAAAGATAATACGCCAAGTTATAAACATCCCTGTTATAGACTCAAAAGTTGAAACAGATGATATCTTTCGCATCTCTCTCTACAGCTTCACAGAGAATTCCGCCAACCTTTTCCGCTCTGCACTTAGAGAATTTATTCTTTCCGAAAAACCAAAACTGATCCTAGATCTCCGAGGTAACCCAGGAGGATACTTGGACTCTGCTATAGACATGGCATCTTGGTTCTTGCCTTCTGGTACTCCAATCATCAGAGAAGATAGGGGAGAGGGCAAGGAGGAAAAAGTCTATCGATCAAAGGGTTATGATGTTTTCAATAAAAATCTGAAGATGGTGGTACTTGTCGATGGTGGTTCGGCTTCGGCATCGGAGATCTTGGCGGGCGCTTTGTCGGAGCATGGAGTAGCCACGATCATCGGAGAGAAGACTTTTGGTAAAGGTTCTGTCCAAGAGCTTGTGCCGGTAACCTTAGACACTTCTATCAAGGTCACTATTGCTCGCTGGCTCACTCCAAAAGGTAAGTCGATATCAGACGAAGGTATTGTGCCAAGCATTGTCGTCAAACGAACTGAAGAAGATTGGAGGAAGGGTATAGACAAACAACTCGAACGCGCCATAGAGTTTCTTAATACTGGTAAATAAAATGAAAGTTATTCTTCTCAAAGATGTGAAGGGTGTGGGTAGAAGATACGAAGAGAAAGAGGTCTCCGAAGGTTACGCTATTAATTTTCTCATCCCCAAAAAATTTGCTGTGCCGAGAACGGGCGCCGAGGCGAGTAGGATCAAAAATTTAAAGGAGAACGAAGAGAAGCACAAAAATTCAGAGTATAAAAAACTTGAAACAGAAGTTCAAAAACTTGCCAATACAGACATCAACCTTTCTCTCAAAGCCAATGAGAAGGGTCACCTCTTTGCCAAACTAACAAAAGATAAGATTGTTCAAATTCTAAATGAAAAAGGTTTTAACCTTCCAGAAGAATCTATCGATCTAGAGGGGAGTATCCAAGAAGTTGGCACACACAGTATCCAAATAAAAATAGGTGGGAAACTTACCCACTTCAACTTAGTTATCAATAACTAGACGACGACGCTTACAACCTTCTTCCTCAAGACGCTGTTGTCGAAGTGAACCTTTCTTTTATAGGAGATAACAACTTTTCCATCTTTGAGAGCGAAAATGGTGTGATCCTTGCCGATACCTGTATTTTTACCTGGGAGGATAGAAGTACCTCTTTGACGCACGATGATCTGACCCACTTTGGTACTATTGCCGTGAGGTATCTTGATGCCGAGATATTTTGGATTACTATCCCGACCGTTTTTAGTTGTTCCACCTGATTTTTTGGTTGCCATGGACTATAATTTAACGCTAATGAGTATAACCGAAACTTTCTATTTTGACAAGGAGGGTAATGTAGAGAAAAAATCCTTATTTAAAGCCCTTTTTGTCGCTATAATTGTTTCCTTAGTAGCTTTGCTTTCCTTCGGTATTGGTAGGCTAACAGCTACTCCAAGAGAGGGGGTAAATATAACCTTCGACCAAGAGATGCTTAAAGAAGCTGGTGGGGGACCGGCACAAACTGTCTCACAGGATTCTGTCGTGGCTTCAAGTCAGGGGGTAAGGTACTACTACTCTCATTGCAAAAACAATATTTCAGAAAAAAATAAAATAAGTTTTACCTCCACCTTACTTGCCGAAGAAGCGGGTTATACTCTTGCCACAAATTGTAAACCGAAATAATTTTTCTTTCTCGACCAAACACATAAAAAATGAGAAAATTGATATTCAATGAAGTCCTTTCATAACCAACTTAAGGGTTGGGGCAGATCTATTTCTTTAGGATGGTTTTTGGCCTACAGACAAGTAAAGCGCTCGAGTCTTGCCACCACAGTGTTGATTGTTTTTGTGATGACCCTAACCTTCCTCAATCTTGTGGTGGTGAGAGGTGTATTGGTGGGGCTTCTACAAGGCGCGACCAATAATTATAAAAATCATTATGCCGGAGACATCATCATTACCAATCTTCCGAAGAAGAATTATATTGAGCACAGCCAAGAAATAATAAATAATATAAAAAATCTACCAAGCATAGATTCTTACACGCACAGATATACCGAAGGGGGAGAGATAGAAGCCAATTATAAGGAGAAAGTAAGAGTGACCGACGACCCCAACTCTGCTGGGACAACCATCGTGGGTATTGATCCAGACAGAGAGGACTCTGTTACGGGGTTGGCAAAATTTGTTGTGGAGGGTAGGTACCTCTTGCCCGATGATACAGACGGGATACTTCTTGGAGCTAATCTTCTTAGAAAATATTTGGATATCGAGGCTCCCAACATTTCTCTTCTTGAGAATGTGGAAGTGGGGGACAAGGTAAGGGTAAGTATTGGTGGAGTAAGAAAAGAGTTTATTGTAGTTGGAATACTTAAGAGTAAGACAGACGAGATAGACTTTAGAGCCTTTATCCCAGAGGTTACGATGCGCTCGCTTGTTGGAAGAGGTGATTACAATGTAGACGAAATTGCTATAGTTTTAGAAAAGGGGACTGACCCTCTTCTCGCTAAAGAGATGATCTTGAGATCCAATGTGGAGAAATATGCGAGAGTTCTCACTTGGGAAGAGTCTTTGCCAAAGTTTTTGATAGATATTCAAAACACTTTCGGCCTTCTGGGTAACGCCATTGGCTCTATAGGGCTTGTGGTTGCTTCTATCACCATCTTTATAGTCATCTTCATAAACGCTATAACTAGGCGCAAGTATATTGGTATTCTTAAGGGTATCGGGGTTATGCCAGGGGCGATAGAAGTTGCCTATGTTATGCAGGCGATATTCTACGCTTTTCTTGGTATTGCTATCGGGTTTCTCATTGTCTATGGTTTTTTGGTTCCGTTTGTCGATGCGCACCCCATAAAGTTTCCTTTTTCTGACGGTATCTTGGTAGCAGAGGTGCCAGGGACGATACTTCGAGGAGTCCTTCTTCTTTTTGCCACCATCATCGCCGGATTCATCCCCGCTAGGATAGTGGTTAAACAAAATACCTTAGACGCTATTCTCGGCAAAACATCATGATAGAAGCCAAATCAATCACCAAAGAGTTCAAAAGTGGGGATAGTAAACTCATCGCTGTAAACAACGTGTCTTTCAAGGTAGAAAGTGGAGAATTCGTTTCTATCACTGGTCGCTCTGGCTCTGGTAAGAGCACTCTCATGTATCAACTCGGTCTTTTAGACCGTCCAACTTCTGGAAACATAATCATAGATGGAGTAGATGTCACAGATATGACAGAGAGGGAGAGAACCATGCTTCGTTTGAAATCTTTGGGTTACATTTTCCAAGACTACGCTTTGATTCCAGAGCTTACAGCGCTTGAGAATGTCTTGGTTCCGCTTCTCATGCAAGGACTTACTCACGAAGAAGCTAGAAATAAAGCGATAAAGAGTTTGACACGTATCGGTCTTGGAGATAGGTTAGACCATCTCCCATCTCAACTCTCTGGAGGTCAGCAACAAAGAGTCTCCATCGGTCGAGCTATTGCTCATGAACCAAAAATAATTTTTGCCGATGAGCCGACAGCTAACTTAGACTCAGAGTCCTCGCTTCTTGTGATAAAAAATTTTATAGAATTAAATAAGGAAGGGCAGACGATCCTTATGGTGACTCACGAGCCAGAATATGCGAGAATGACAGACAGAGTTATCACACTTTCTGACGGGAAGATATCTAGCGATCATAGACAAAAAGCTCATGCAAAAAATTAAGATTTTTATTAAAAACAGGACCAAGCTCCAGATAATTTCAGCCGTAGTTGTGTTGTTTATAGTGATATTTGTTTTGACAAGTGGAGGAGATAAGCTCGTGGAGGTTGAGGTAGAGAGAGGAGAAGTTCTACAAGAAGTAGTAGCTACAGGGAAGGTGAAGTCTGTGGAAGATGTGGATCTAGGCTTTGAGACTTCGGGGAAAATTGCTCAAGTCTATACACCCCTTGGAAGCAGTGTCGCTAAGGGGGATCTAGTAGTTATGCTTGATCAAAACGAGCTTCTAGCAGATCTTAAGCGCGCCAAAGCACTTCTAAACGAGTCTTTGGTAACTCTTGAGAAGGTGAAGCGTACTTCCTCTACTTCATATGATAGCTCTTATGCTAAGGCACTTGTGGCTCTCACCAACGCTTATACAGAGACCAGAGACTCTGTCTACAACACAGCAGATAGATTCTTCTCTAACCCTCTTTCTTCGAGCCCTTCTTTAGATATTTACTACTATTCCAGTAGTTATAAGTATCAATTTTCTACAACCTACGAAACCTCTAGCGCCCTCTCTGTCGAAAGAGCAGATCTAAACGATCTCTTCCAAAAATGGGAAGCTTCTATAGATGCTGTGAGAAATACGGAGACCAATCTCACTTCCATTTTCAATCAAACAGAGATAAACATTGAGATAGTGAAAAAGTTTCTAACCAATTTGGCAACTGCTATGAATGCTATTAGTCAGAACAACCAAGAACAGGAAGTGATCATTTCTGGATACAGAGACGATGTCGCTTCTGTGAGGAGTGCTGTCAACACTTCTCAAGGCAAACTTTTGGATGCGAAGGAAGTTTATCTCTCTTCTCCAAGACAATCTACTGGCGGGACGGGAATTGGTTACGATAGTGTTCTTGAGCAACAAGCTAAGGTGGATGTGGCTTATGCAGAGGTTGAGTCTCTTGAAGCCAAGTTGGCCAAAACCGTTTTACGCTCCCCAATAGATGGCATTGTGACGAAGCAAGAAGCCAAGGTAGGGGAGATAGTGACTTCTGGCACAGAGTTGGTTTCAATAATCTCAAACAAGAAATTTGAAGTAGAAGCAGACATTTCAGAAATAAACATCGGTAAGATTAGGAGTGGAAATCAAGTAGAGATAATACTAGACGCTTTCCCCAACGATTCTCTTATGGGCTTCGTCTCTTATATAGAACCGGGTGAGAAGATAGTAGATGGAGTGGTGAATTATGAGATAAGAGTTGTCTTCTCCGAAAACATAGACCTAAATCTCAAATCCGGTCTTACAGCCAGTCTCTACATTCTCACAGATAGGAAGGACGGGGTACTAAAACTTCCAACATATGCAGTAAAAAGAAAGGAAGATGGAAGATTTGTCAGTCTTAAAACCCAAGGCGGGGTAGAGGATAGGGAAGTAGAGACAGGACTTTTTGGGAAAGATGGGGTGGTGGAGATAATTTTAGGTGTGGAGGAGGGGGATATCGTTTTGGTTGACGAAAACTTGGTAAAATAGCCTAATATTGAAGGTGTAAATTACGGCCTTGTGTAGCCCTAAAAGGGTCTTTTTGTCGTCGAAAAAGCTTGACATTTAGTTCCAAAGGTGATAGTATTAAAGGGAATCAGCAAGGCGCTGATTTTTGTTTAAGAGGGAGAGTTGACGGACAAAGCCACTCTTAATTTAAAAGTTTAGTCTACAGTTATTTTACAGCTCGCAAGCCTAGGCCTCGCTCTTGCTCTATCTGGTCAGCCTACTCCTTCGATGATCCACAAGGTTAGCCCTATGTCGGAAATCGCCAGAGTTGCCGCTACAGACCCTAGAGATACAAGATCTGAGGACTATGGATTGATTACAGATCCTGAAAACGTTAAACGTTTTATCGAGAACTACTTTTCCGATATCCCGCTACTTAAGAAGGTCGCTTTCTGTGAGTCTTCTTTCCGTCACTTTGAGAAGGATGGTAGCGTGAGGAGAGGTAAGCAAAATCGTTACGACGTTGGAGTAATGCAGATCAATGAGTTGTATCATGCCAAGGAGGCTAAAGCGCTCGGCATCGATCTAGAGACCATTGACGGTAACGTGGCTTTTGCCCGACATCTCTTTGAGAGAGAGGGTAGCAGGCCTTGGAACTCTTCGTCTCCATGTTGGGACAAGTCGGAGGATCTCGCAATCAATACTTCTTCTTTGAAAACAGAGAAGAACTAATCTGGAAGAGAATACCTCTAAAGATAATCACAAAACCCGTCTCTTAGTTAATTCTAAGGACGGGTTTTGTGTTGCTCTTTTTATGAGGGGGGAGTACTGGTCTTCTTTTTATAACAACGTCGCACAATATATCTTTTGCGACGTATATCTAGATATCAAAGTTGTCTGTGGCCGATATGTAGTATTCGTAGATACCCTCTTGTTCGAGTTGGAACTTTACAACCTTTGGTATCCAAAGATTCTGGCTGAACAAAAGAAGTAATCCTAATCCAATTAAAATTGCCAAAATTATTTGTACAAGTTTCAAAACGTTAATCCCCTTCTGGTTCATTATTTTTTTAGTTTAGTTCTGTCTATATACTCCTCCCCCACTCTATAAAGCGGTTGAAATTGTCCCAAGACAAAGAGATGATCGGCCAAACAATTTTATCCCAAGCAAATGTCACAGGAAAAGAAATATAAGACCAAATGACATTTATGATGTCTCTCACATAAAGAATAGTTGATTTGCCTTGGTCGGAGCTCGCAGCATCAAAGATATCCCAATTCAAAAAGTATTTAAGTAGAGCCAAAGCTATCAAGATGAGAACGATTTTACCGATGAAGCCTCTTTCTTTCATTGATTTAATGCTACTACGCGAGTGGTAAATACGCCATAGGATCTAAGTAATCATTGGGGTTAGCAAGTGGTATGGAGGAGTTCTTACAATTCTTACTAGTTGAGTATGGTAGTACCTGCACTCCAGCGGTGGCAAAGAGTGCGAAGTGTAGGTGAGGGCCTGTGGAAAAGCCAGAACCGTTTTGCCCCGGTTGCCCTCCGCTGTAGCCTATGACTTGCCCTTCCGATACCTCTTGATTGGCTGAAACGATTGATCCAGAAAGATGTGAATAGAGTGATGAGAGGCCATTGCTGTGTCTTATGAGGATCCATCGGCCATATGAGTAGCAACCCCTTTCGTCGTCGGTATTACCAGTACCCGAGACGAAACCCGCTCTTACAGCCTTTATAGGAGTACCGACTGTGGCTCTGAAGTCTATACCATTATGAGTTCCCGAAGTATAAAGCCTTCCAGAAGAGCTTGTTTTGCCAAATTGTTGGGTAATGAAGACACTGTCTAACGGCCAAGAGACAGACCCTCTCCCGGCCACTGGTCTTTGTGAAATGTCGGAAGCAGTAAGTTGTGACTCAAATTGGAAGATCAATCTTTCAAACTCTTCTTGTCTTAATTTGTTTTCTCTCAAGAGTTTTTGGTATTCAGTTTCTTTATTTTTAGTTGTGGCCAGAAGTAGTGCTTGGGCTGACCTTGTCTCATCGGCCACTTTCTTTTGACCTTGGAGTTGTGAGGAGAGGCTTACCAACTTTTTTTTCTGGTTTTCTTTAGCGGTTTTGTTTTCCAAAAGTTTGGTTTGGGTGATCTCAAGAGTGTCTACTCTCTCACCGATCTTGTTTTGCAAACTCCAGAGGTCCACCGTATCCGACCAAACTTCTTCGAGTGATCTGTAAGTAAGGATATCTACAATGAAGCTGTTTTTGTCGTAGAAAGCGACTTTTTGGATGGATTCTTTTAAAGCATTTTTATGTATCTCTATTTCGTTTTCATTTTGACCTATGTCGTTTTCTAGTTTGCTTATAGTCAGGTTGGCACCACTTATATTGTTTTGGGTAAGTTTGAGGTCGTTCCCAAGCTTTGTTCTTGTGGCATCTAGGGTTTTTACATTGGTTTGGAGAGTTTTACTTTCTTTTCCCAAGCTATCTAGTTCGGCTTGGATTTTTTTTTCTTGTTCCAAGAGGAGATCTCTTTGTTTTCTAGTTTCTTCGATTTTGGTTTGAATCTCGGAGTTTGTTTGAGCCCGGCCAACACACGGAAAGGCAAAAGCAAGAAAAAGAAAAAAAGATATTAAAAATGTGTTTTGTATTCTGTTCACAAAATTTTTATTGCTTCCGCAATCCTTTTTTGTGCTTCGTCACAACCTAAAATTTTGATAAGAGTTAAAGGGTCTGGAGATTTCTCTTTTCCTGATAGGGCATAGCGTAAGGGCCAGAGGACATCTCCCCTTCCCTCCTTTTCCGCGTAAGACATTATCTTCTCCTTGCTGTCTAGGATGTTTAAGACAAACTCCAAATGTTTTTTAGTCGTCTCTGGTTTGGTTTCCTTCCAATTTATTTTTGATAGATCTAGAGTTGGCTTGCCTGTGATGTAAGACTCATTTTTTATAGTTTTTTTAATCAGCTCCAGTTGCTTTTCTTCTGGTAGGAGCTTCACGTGCTCTTTGTTTATCCAGCGCAATTTGTCTTCGTTGAAGATCCCTCCCCCCTTTTGCACCTTTTTGATGTCAAAAACTTTAACTAGTTCCTTAAGGGTGAATATCTCTTGATCTGTGCCTGGGTTCCAACCTATAAGTACTAAGAAGTTCAAAATCGCTTCTGGTAGGTAGCCTTCTTTTTTGTAAAAATCTATAGAGACCGACTCTCCGTGGACTCTCTTGGAAAGCTTTTTTCTGTCTTTATCTAAGATAAGTGGTAGATGGGCGTAGATAGGTCTTTTGGCTCCTATGGCTTCTTGTATGAGGATCTGGCGAGGAGTGTTGGAGATGTGGTCCTCTCCTCTTATGACGTGGGTGACTCCCATTTTATGATCATCCACCACTACCGCTAGATGGTAGAGCGGTTCTTCTGGCGACTTGGCAATGACGAAGTCTCCAAGCTCTGTGGTGTCAAACTCCACACTTCCTCTCACCATGTCTTCAAAGACAATTTTCTTCTTTGGATTTTTGAACCTTACAACCTCTGCTCTCCTTGCCCCGCTTTGGCGTGGGTTGCCTTCTTCTTGGTTTTCTTCTTTGGAAATATAGGCATTTCCATTTTCTATCATTTTTTTTACATACGATACATATATATTTGTGCGTTCTGATTGTCTGTAGAACTCATCGTAGTTGAGACCAAGCCATGCTAGTCCATCTAAAATATTTTTCTCAAATTCTTTGGTAGAGCGCTCCTTGTCTGTATCTTCTATTCTTAAGATAAATTTTCCACCAATTTTCTTAGCATAAAGATAGTTGAAGAGGGTGGTGCGTGCGGTACCAACATGTAAGGGTCCTGTGGGAGAAGGTGCCATCCTCACAACCACTTTGCTTGAAAATATTTTTTTAAAGATATTCATATTTAGCTCACTTCATGAGAAAGACCGATTTTGAGTATTTCCTCGGCTACGAGTTTTGCAGAGTCTGGTTTGTCGAAGGCTTTCGCAGACTTTTCCAATCTTTCTCTCAACTCTTTGTTTTCAATGATTCTTATAATTTCAGCTGTCAGTATATGAGCGGTGAAATTGCCTTCCTCTATGACCTCACAAGCTCCAGCTCTGGCGTAGGCGAAAGCGTTTTTTCTCTGATGGTCGCCGTTGGAGTCTTTGATCGGCACAATGATAGATGCCACTCCCCAACTAGCTATTTCAAAAATAGTTGACCCTGCTCTCGAGACGACCACATTTGCTATTCCAGAGGTCATTCGAAGTTCTATTGGATTTAGGTAGTCGTAGGGCCTGTATCTATCTTTGTTTGGAGAACCGTTGAGGATTACTTCGGCAGTAGTTTTTGCCGATTTGATATGGTCCTTACCGGTTTGATGGATGACGATGAATTTTTTGACTAATTCCGGAAGTGATTCTATCAATACTTCGTTGATAGCTTCTGCGCCTTGGGATCCTCCCAATACAAGAACCACAGGCACCCCCTCTTCAAGTTTAAGAAAGTCTCTGGCTCCTTCTGTCTTCTTTTCTCTTATATCTTTTCTTACTGGGTTTCCGGTGTGTGCTACCTTGCCACTTGGAAAGTATTTTACCGCTTCGGCCCAGGAAACAGCTATTCTATCGGCAAATTTACCAGCCCAAGCGTTTACTTTGCCGGGGACTGTGTCGGATTCGTGGATCACAACTGGGATGCCTAAAATTTTAGCTGCCATAAGTACAGGGAAGCTTGCATACCCTCCCTTACCAAAGACTACATCTGGGTATAGTTTGTAGACCTTATATAAAGCAGTGAGCATTCCCCATGCTGTTCTCCAAAGGTCAAAAAAATTAAGAATGGAGAAATACCTTCTTATCTTTCCTGCCTGATTTTTTTTGAAGATGATCTCTTGTTCAAAGAGAGTGCTCTCACTGTATGGCGAAGGAGCCATGAAGAAGAGTTCTGGCTCGATGAGCTTCTTGTCTTTTGAAAGTGTTTTGATAGCTTCGGCTACTGCGATTATGGGGTAGAAGTGTCCGCCAGTTCCTCCGCCGGTAAAAAGAATTCTCATTATTTTTTGTTTTGATTAACCGCTCTTGGAAATGGATCTTGATACAGACAATATGATTCCCATTTCTAAAAGGGTGAAGAAGAGTGATGTCCCCCCTTGGCTAACGAAAGGCAGGGTAATGCCAGAAAGCGGCAAGATACCAAGCATTGACCCAATATTCAAGAATGCTTGGGCTGTAATCATTATAACAAGCCCTAGAACAAGCAGTCTACCGAAGAGTTCGTCTGTCGCCGAAGAGATTTTCAGTCCTCTTATAGAGAAAAATAAGAAACATAAAATAAAGATGGTTGATCCAAAGAAGCCAAATTCTTCAGCTTGAACTGCAAAGATTGAGTCTCCCACTGGTTCGGGTAGAAATTTGAATTTTTGTAAACTTTGACCAAACCCTCTACCAAAGAGTCCTCCAGAACCTATGGCGATGAGAGATTGTTGCACTTGGTAACTTGCTCCAGCAGACTCCGCACTTGGATTAAAGTAAGTTGTGACCCTTTTCATGAGATATGGTCTTGTGACAGTTAGTACAGCAAAAGTAACAATTCCTATCAGGAAAAGAAAAAAAAGATGCTTCCACTTTCCTCCTGCGACAAAAAAGATGGCTAATCCTGCCAACACCAGCATAAGGAATGTGTCGGTGTCTGGTTGTTTAAGCAGAAGGCCTCCACAGATAGATAAGAGCACCAGAAGTGGGATGAGTCCTTCTCTGAAATCCTCTACCCTTCCCTTTGTTCTTGCCACCCAAGCGGAGAAATAGACCACGAAAGCAAGCTTGAGTATTTCAGAAGGCTGGAGAGAGAAATTACCTATTATGAGCCACCTTCTTGCTCCGTTATGTTTAAGACCAATTTCTGGTATTAAAACTAAGATGTTTAAGATTATTGCAAAAATGAGTAATGGAAGAGCCCACTTTCGCCAAACTTTGTAATTTAGCCTGCTCACCAAATACATTGCGAGCGACCCAAGGCAAAAGCCTAGCACCGCTTGAGAGAAGGTGACGGAGAGGTATTGAGTGTTTGACCTAGCCAAGAGTCCTAAAGAAGTGGAGTAGAAGGTAACAAATCCTATAACGATAAGCGCGATGACGGATATTAGGAAAAGTCTATCTACCTTATTTTTTCCACGAGACATTTGGCAAATTATACCAGAGACAGCACAAGAAAATTATTGATTTCTTAAGTTATCCGATGAGTACCAAAACTATTCCTATAAGGCTAGATAAAACACCTACAATCCAATAACGCATGACGACGGTAGAGGCAGGCCAACCCTTAGCTTGGAAGTGGTGGTGTAGTGGAGCGACTAAAAAAACTTTCTTCCCTCCTCTAAATTTTTTGGAAAGTATTTGGATAGAACTTGAAGCAGA
>Ga0207952_1000928_pt1 | contig 16088 bp, 17 predicted proteins | sample SubbioR12Aug_8Ca_FD_184831 | JGI IMG/M metagenome (GOLD analysis project Ga0207952, IMG submission 184831) | Serpentinite rock and fluid subsurface biosphere microbial communities from McLaughlin Reserve, California, USA - CR12Aug_8Ca (SPAdes) | ecosystem: Environmental > Terrestrial > Deep...
ACGGCATATAACAGGGGTTTTGTGCAATAGCGGGTTAGTGCTATCATTCAACATTTGTGTTTCAAATAAACTTGTCTGCATAATTCAACTTTTGTTTTTCAATTCCGCTACTGCACAAAGCCGCAAAACGTTGTACGCAACCCTACTGCGACACCACGACCAAGCGACAGACTACGAGTAACTCAATCCTTCATCTTGTAGAAAAAATGACTTCTTACGAAAAAAATTAGCAAAATGCGTATCTTTACAGCCAATGCTATAAACAAGTAAATGAACATAGATAAGACCATAAAAGACAGGAAAATAGAGCTGCTATCTTACTTTAGAGACAGGGCAAGCGAAGCTTTGACCGACATCAAAACAAAATTTGCTGAAACACAAGCCGACAAAAGAGCAAGAGCAATCAACGAGAGCCTCAATCAAACAAAATCCATTTTAATAACGACACTTTTACAACAAGCTGAAAAGGAAAAATGGACGAACCAAGAAAAGCTTGAAAGCATTCTTATGATTACTTACTGCAACATTGTAGTAATGATTGAAAGTAGAAATTCCGTTAGACCTTACGAGTATATGGACTTTTCTCGTAGAGTTGGCGAATTGTGGGACCCATTTTGTAAGCTTTGCTTTTACTATCCAATCAATAATCTTTCACTTTTTATACCACCACTTTTTTCAGAAGTCAAAAAGAAAATGACTGATGAAATTGCTGATTATATCGACAAACTAAATATTACAGCCGAAGAAAAGCAAGAACTAAAGAAATACTATGATAAGGTTTGGAGTTTAGTTAGTTCGGGAGAAATCCAATTGGAACTTGATTTGCATTTTTCTCACAACGACCAAAAATATGTTGTTGATTTTAAAAGTGGTTTTGGTTCAAATGAAAAAGGTAATACAAACAGACTTTTATTAGTTGCAACCATTTATCAAAACCTTGATGAAAATTATAAGTGTTTGCTCTTTGTAAGAGCCGAAGAAAACAATAGTTATTTCAACACCTTAAAAAATTCAGGCATTTGGGATGCGTATTGCGGTAGCGAAGCCTATGAAAAAATTAAAGAATATTCAGGCTATGACTTGAAGTTATGGACTGATACAAATATTGATTGGGCTACCGATTTTAACGCTGAAACCACGGCACATTTTACTGATAACAACTTACTTCAATATCTACTTTGGTAATGATAAACGAAGCAAGAAAATATCAAGCATTTTACACCAAATCAACACCCATTGTTGATTATATGGTGGACAAGCTTTTGCTTAAACCAACAGACAAAATATTTGAACCTTGTGGTGGAGATGGCGTATTTATAGAAGCAATATTAGATGCAAATGAATTTGCGAATATTGACATTTGCGAATTAAATCCAGCTTCAATTGCCATTTTGCAAAGCAAATTTTCAACCTTTCAAAATGTGAGTATCAGAGAGTGTGACACTTTGCTTGACAATGATTTAAGTTTCAATTCAAACTTTGGTGGTTATTACGACAAAATAATTGCTAACCCACCTTATGGGGCGTGGCAAGATTTAGAGAAAAGGGCTGTACTTAAAAAAATGTATTCGGATTTATATGCAAAAGAAAGCTACGCTTTGTTTCTTTTTCGTTGCATTGAGTTACTAAAGGAAGATGGAATTTTATCTTTCATTATTCCCGATACATTTCTGAATTTGCATATGCACAAAGCAATCAGAAAACACATTTTAACCAAAACAAAAATTGTAGAATTAGCATTATTCCCATCTTCGTTTTTCCCAGGCGTTAATTTTGGATATGCAAACCTTTCAATAATTACGCTACAAAAGAAAAGCAATCAAAAGGAATGCTTATTCAATTCTTTCGAAGTGCTTACTAATTTTTCAACCGTTGAACAGTTAGCAGAAGTAAAAAAAGAGGAACTGAAAGTTTATTCATTCTCACAACAAGAAATATTTTCAAATCCCGACTATGCTTTTTTAATATCGGACAATTCAAGCATTTCAAAAGCTATTAACGAAGCTGAACTAAAAGTTGGAGACATTGCAAATTGTGTTACAGGTTTTTATTCGGGAGACGATAAGACTTTTTTGCAAGTCAATAGTCCTGACCTAAAAAACGGAAAAAACTATGATTTAGTTGACCCCAATAAAATCAATCGAGAATATAAAAATGCTACCAATATTCTTGATGGTTTTGACAGCGAAAAACATTTTCTACCAATCGTAAAAGGTGGTAATACAAAATATTTAAAGCCCGAAGGTTGGTTTATGAATTGGAGCAAGGAAGCTGTTTTGCATTATAAGAAGGACAAAAAAGCACGTTTCCAAAATCCTCAATATTATTTTAAGTTTGGTATTGGCGTGCCAATGATAAGTTCGTCAAGTATTACGGCTTCACTAATTGAAAACAAATTATTTGACCAGTCCATTGTCGGCATCTTTCCAAAGGAGGAAAGTTTGACTTATTACTTGTTAGCTTTTTTTAATTCACCTACTTGCAACAAACTAATCAGGACAATTAATCCATCAGCAAACAACCCAGCAAACTACATTAAGAAAATTCCATTTATTGCACCAACAGACGGACAAAAAGAATTAATAAACTCAACGGTTCAAAGTATTTTGGAAAGTATTGCGACACAAGGACATTATGACGAGGATATTGAAAATACGCTAAACAAAATCATTGAACAGATTTACGGCTTTTAGACAACATCCGACTGACCAAAGCGAAGAAGGGTATGCGTACAACATTGGGTTTGGCAAAAGTGGGGCTGACGGAATAACAATGAGCATTTGTAATTCTATTCAGCTTCAGTTCCAGCAGACGGAATGCTATTTGGCTTTTAGTTCATAACTTCAACTTGAGTAACAATATTGGGCTTCGGTTCCAGGCTGACGGAATACTATTTCCCCACCTTCGCCAAGCCCTGCTCGTTGCCCGCCATTTTTTGTGTGAAATTTTTCCATTCATGTATTCCATTTCGTTGACAGGTAACATAACTTTTTAAAGAGAAGAAAAAATCATAGTATCAAACTTAGATTGAATTGCGAAATTTATTAAACCCTTTTATAACCCAAACCACTTTTAGTCAACTTAAATTTTTATTATGAAAAAGATGTTTTTTGTTTTAGCACTTACAGCTTTATTTTTTCCAAACTGTAAAAAGAATGATTCAACTTCAGACTCTGGTTCATGCACTCTTTCAAAGGCAAATATTGTCGGGACTTACATGCTAACTGGTTCAACTTATCAGATGCCTTCCTCTCCAGTGGTAGATGACTTTCCAACCTTTGTAGCTTGTTCAAAAGATGATAAAATGATAATCAAATCTGATGGTACAGTAGTTATTGATGATGCTGGTACAGTATGTAATCCAACCACAGCAGTAACAGCGCAGTGGAGTTTAAATAGTAATACTTTAATTTTAGGTACTACTAATGGAACTACTTATACAGTAAAAAGCTTTGATTGTAAAGGGATGACCTTAGTCACCTCTTGGTCACCGGGAGAAATAAACACAAAGATTTTTACAAGACTATAAATTGCCTGACTCTACGAGGAAAACAAAACGGCGGGCAACAAGAGTATTGCCAATAGTGGGGCTGGACGTTGGAGCAATCGGCAGTAGTTCGCTATCAGCTTCGGTTCAGGCTGGACGTTATCTATTTGGCTTTTAGTTATTATCTTCATCAAAAGTTTTTCAATTTGGCTTCGGTTGCCAGGCGGAGGTTTTTCAACTGTCCCACCATCGGCAATACTTGTTCGTTGTGCGTCAGTGTAAAAAGACAGCCGACCCGCAAATGGCACATTTGGTTTTTGCCAACACACGAGCCAACGCTCAAAAAACCAAAAGAGCCATTTTTTGCCACCGCACGACAGAAAGTTGATAATTTTTGGTTGACGATTTAAAAATTGTCCGTAAATTTGTCCGTGTACGTAAAATCGTCCGTAAGTATGGCAACAATAAATTTTTATCTCGACAAACCAGACAAAAAAGGACAAGCTCCTATACATCTAAGAATAAACTGTTCTGGGACACAAATAAAACTAGCTACTGGACAGAAAATTGCCTCTGAACTTTTTGACAAACAAAAGCAACGTGCTAAAGGACAGACTTATGACGTAATTGAAATCAACCATTATCTAAACTATCTAAATGACCGAGCAGACGAACTTTTGCATCATTCAAACAAACGGACATACACTCAAGAAGAAATAAAAGACATTCTTAATCAGCACATTGACAGTTACAAAGACAGTCATTCCGTTAACATTGTAAAAGAACAAATTTCACTTTACGGTAAGGCATTCACGTTTGTTGACCTTTTTGCAGGAGCAGGTGGTTTTAGTGAAGGGTTTCTACAAGCAGAGTACAACAACAAGTTTTTCGATTTTATTGCAGCAAGCGACATAAATGAAAATTGTGAATTAACACATATTGTAAGGTACAATCATCAACTTGGTTTAAATGCCGAATTTCTCAGACAAGATATTACTGAACCAGATTTTTTAGATAATTTCCTCAAAAAAATAGGTGACAAAACAATAGATGTAGTTTGTGGTGGGCCTCCTTGCCAGAGTTTCAGTTTAGCAGGAAAAAGAAAGAAGTTCGACAAGAAAGACGACCTTTTTTCCCATTATCTGGAAGTCATAAAGGTTTTACAACCTAAATACTTCATAATGGAGAATGTAAAAGGTATTCTGACCAAAGAGGATGGCAAAATCAAAGATTTGATAATTCAAGAAATCAACTCAATAGTTGACACTAAGGAAATACCTGTTTTGGTTTCGTTCATCAGAAAAATGAAATCGAACAACAACAGTTTTATTCTTGAATGCATTATCAAACGTGTTGAAATTGAAACACTAAGAGAAGCGGAAATTGAAAATGGAAGAGAACAATTCATTCAGTTTGTAGATAATCGTTTCAAACAACTAACTCCCAAAATTGCAGACTACAAGACCAGTAAAACCGACCAAAGAATAAATACGATTCGACACGGTTTTAACATTTTGGCACGGACAAAAGAATGGGAAAAATTAAAACGTGACATCATTAAAGAAAAAGACCATTGTAATATTGACAGTGATGCTTTTGTAGAACAATTTACAACATTTCTAACGCACATCAGTTCAGAAAATGTTATTGAACAAATTGAAAATTCTTTCAATGATTTGAAAGTTCCAAGCACATACAAAAAAGATTGTTCAGACATAATCACAGCACTCAAAATTTACACTTCATCATTTGATGAAACAGTTGACATTTTATTAAATCTTACAGAAAGCAAAGAAAAATCTGCTCTCAAAGAAATTTTGGATAGCATTAGACTATACAAAATTGAAAAGCCATTCGTTGCTAATTCATCTAATTACGGAGTACCTCAAAATAGAGAAAGAGTTTTGTTTATAGGCTGCCGAAAAGACCAAAAATTTATTTCTGAAATTCCTGCAACAGTCAAGGAAAATGAAAAGGTTACTGTATTTGAAGCTTTGTATGACCTTGACTTCATAGGCAACAATGAAGAAGCTCATCATTATGAGTTAGTTGATATTTCAAAGCAGTTCAACGGAACAGCTGAAAAAATGAAAAGTCTTTTAAGAAAACGAACAGTCGATGGAAAAGAAAATACTAAGATTGGAAAATCATTTTCAGAGTGGTCGAGAGAAGGACGATTAATTGAAAGGTATCAACCTAAAACCAAACCGTTTTATGTAAAGAACTTTGAAGGTCTTCAAAAAGGGGAAAAATATTTTGACATTCTCAACAACCACAAAACGAGCAATCAAAACGAAGATGTTATCAAACGACTTGAAATAATTTTGAAAAACGGTGATTACAAAAAGGCTCAATGTGATTTAGAAGAATGTGGCTTAACTTCAAATAAAAGGAGTTACAATGTATTAAAACCTGATTCTCAAAGTCCGACCGTAATGACTATTGCAGATGATTATATTCATTACAAAACACCAAGAGCTTTGACAGTTAGAGAAATGGCAAGACTACAATCATTTGATGATTCTTTTGTGTTTCAGGGAAAACGTTCAACCGGTGGCAACAATAGAAAAACTGAAGTTCCACAATATACTTTAGTTGGAAATGCTGTTCCACCATTAATGGCAAGAGCCATTGCAATGGAAATTTTAAAAAATATCAAATAATCAAAATGGGCACATTAAAAATAATAGGTAAAACCAAAGACTTAAGAACTAATACAAATGTTCTTTACGCTGAAATATTGGCTAATGACTATATAAAACTTGTAGGAAAGGATTTTGACAAATTTGAAATTCAGCGTAAACGTGTTGAGCCTAAAAAATATTCAAGACTAAAATCCGATTTTAAAGAAGGTGCTTTGTTGCCAGGTATTACTTTAGCGGTAGAACTTTCTAATGTTGAAAAGTATTTCCCTTTAATTGAGAGTGGGAACTTTCAAGAAGTTGAAAAGTTATTGAATAGCAATGAAGAAATTTATATTCTCGATGGATTGCAAAGAACTTACATCATTAATGACTTACTCAATGAAGGATTTGTTTTTAAAGAAGATCAAAAGATGTTGCTTGAAATTTGGTTTGAAAAAGAAATAAATCACCTTATATACAGACTGATAGTTCTTAACTCAGGACAAAAACCAATGTCAATGAGACATCAAGTTGAGTTATTGTTTATGACTTTGAAAAATAACTTAATGAATGATATAGAAGGTTTAGAACTTTATTTAGAAAAAGATGGCCAAATCAGAAGTAAACCAAAAAAATTTGCTTTTGATAGAATAGTTAATGCGTATTATAGTTTTCTGACCAAAAGTCCCGAAACGGATAGGGACAATCTTGTTGTGAAAAAACTTAGTGAGGATGATATATTATCTTCAACAGAAACTGAGCTCAATGAAAATTATTCATCTTTTAAAAAGTATTTGTTGAAATACTGCGAACTTGACTCTGAAATATATAGAGTTTATCAAAATAGTGAAGACCATTCAAATTATAAAAATTGGCTAAGCGAAGAAAATACAATGAAAGCGTTTTTTGCAGCGGTTTCTAAGTTTAAAATCGATGAGAAAAGAGAGATTAGAATGGATACTGCTATTGAAAAACTAATTAGCACTCTTAAAAATTCTGAGCAAAATACTGATGTGCTGTGCTTTGAACAATACAGTAATATAAAATCAGGTATAGACTCAAAAAAGAGTAACGTGGGTGTTGCATTAAGAAAAACAATTATGGATGGTTTCAGAGAATATTTTATGAATGAAGGAGAAGAACCGTTCATAGAAAGTTTAAAAGTAGCTACTACATAATTATGACAACCCAAGAAATTCATAATAATTTAAGTACTATTAATTCAATTAATACTTTACATCATTGTGATGTTTATTCATATTCTGCTACATTGAAATTTACCCAATTTGATGATTTCATTGTACACAAAATCGAATTAATTAATAACTCATTTGATGAAAGCATATCAAATACATCTATAGAGCTAAATGGAGTAATAATTGGGGATTTGTTTTATTTGAAGGACTTATGTTTAGAAATATCTTCAATGAGTATTTTTCAGTTTTATGCTTTTCTGAATGAATGTACAATTCCAGATTTACAACTACAAAACTTTACTTTTAGATCTAATTATCTCGTTGTTCACAAAGATTACATTGATGATTTTCATCTGAAATACAGCTCAACATCTTCTGTTTGGGGAGGATTCAAAATTTCAGAAAATCAATCAGTAATTAACTATTATAAGAAGACTATTCCAGTAATTACAATACCAGATGAGTTAAAAGAATTAGACCATTACGCTCAAGATAGCGTTTATCGAGCTTTAGATCAAAAACACTCCTTTGAAAGGTTTTTAAAATTGTATCATCTTCTTGAGTTAGAATTTGATTATTCATTGATAAAAAAAATACAATCTTTAAATATCACAACTGACAGTAATTTAATAGGCAATTTACTTAATGAATATAAAAGAACAGAAAGTGATAGACTGTTTGATTTGATTTCCAATAATTGTTTTGATACTAGTAATTTGTCCTTGAAACTGAATAACATAAAATCATTCATAACACTTGGCGAAGAAATATTTATTCGCTTCGGTAAAGAGAAGAGTAGTAATTTCTATTTAACTGATTCAATAAAGTATAATGCTTTGTTATCAGATCCTGACGCATTTACAAACCCAAATTCTGTTAAAACCTACACAAATATCCAGCCAACGGACTATCCGAAATTTATACATACCATAACATCATATTGGATTTATCGAATTAGATGTAGCATAGCACATTTCAAGATAGGGGAATATATTCTTACAAGAGATAAAGAAGATTTTATTGTTGAATTTGCAGAGCCACTCATAAAAGAAGTATTAATACAGTTCTATAAAAAATAAGATTTGATGAGAGTACTTACATCGGAAGAACAGAGTAAAATAAAATTGTTGACCAAAAATCAAGTTTCGTTAACGCTTATAGAACCTACTAAAACAGGACTTGAAAAATCTATAATAGATGCAACTGGTTCTGTTAGAAGTTTTTTGAAGGAAAATCAAATTCACGACTATGATTTGCAAGGACAAGGTCCAGAAAATAAAGTTCAAATAAATGCTATCATTTACGAAGATTTTAAAGTAACCAATTCAACAGCTTCACTTTACAGACCGCAAACAAAAAAAGGAGACCCAAGAATTTGGTTTTCTGGACTTACTAAAATTGCAAATCCGAATGACATTGTTGCAATAATTTATTTTGCTGACTCTTTTCACATTTTCAATCTCACGCAACTAAATGTTGAAGCTTTATTAAGTTCAAACATTTTAAATCCTCTAAAAGAGTTGATTTCAGAGATTAGTGGGAAAGCAACTGAAATAGCTTTTGAACTTTTGGCAATGCTTCGCAAAGTTGCAAGTTCAGGTCCTATTAAGTCAATGGTTGCAGCAGATACATCCGTTGGACGAACACTTGAAACTGCTTTGGGAATTGATATTAATTCTTCAAAACAGCCAGACTACAAAGGCATCGAACTAAAATCTTTCAGAAGTAGCAGAACAAATAGAAAGAATTTATTTGCTCAGGTTCCAGACTGGACTTTGAGCAAATTCAAAAGTTCAGCAGAAATTTTAGATGCATTTGGCTACAAACGTGGTGACGATTTCAAATTGTATTGCACAGTTTCAGCCATAACAAGAAACTCACAAGGTCTTGCTTTAAAATTGGATTCTGACATTAAGCAGTTGATTGAGAACTCTGATAAAACAGAAATTGGCGACTTTGTTGTTTGGCCATTAAATACACTTCATAACAGACTACTCGAAAAACACAAGGAAACTTTCTGGGTTGAAGCTACAAGCACGTACATTGAAGGAATTGAGCATTTTCAATATTCAATGGTAGAACACACGAAAAAACCAATTACATCGCAGTTTGACATACTTATTGACCAAGGAATAATAACTTTAGACCATTTAATAAAACGTAATACAAACGGAAAAGTAGTAGAGAAAGGTCCCATTTTCAAAATCAAACCAAGCGGACTCGACTTACTATTTCCTCCTAGTGAAAAATATAATTTGATATAAAAATGCCAACGCTTAACAGCCACACACATTGCCAAGTCGCACCAGCCCAAGCTCAAGCCAAAACTTGGCAAAGAGTGTGTCTGTCACAACCCGCAACCGAAAGACAATCAGGACGAAAGAAGAACACCGAACGCACAACAGCGGTTTGGCGTAATGGCGGGTGCAGTGCTTCGTATGACAGTTTTGTGGTAGTTTCAAGTGCAGTTCTTCGATTGAATTTTTGTGCTAAAAATCCGCCACTACGCCAAGCCGCAAACCGTTAGGTGCAACCCTGACTGACCGACAGTGCAGACATCAACGGACGACAGAAAACAGAAAAATGCCAACGCTTCGCAAAATTAAAAGAGGTGTTTTGCCACCGCACCTGCCGACACAAAAACACCACATTTAATTTTGCCCGACCGCACCCAAGCCCACCCACCACCCGACAAGACAGTGGATTAAAAATTTTTTGACAATTCATCTGGACAGTCTAAACTAATTATCGTAATATTGCGATATTAAATACTTTATTATTAGGATAAAATGAAACAAATAGCGACATTTTTAACTTTGACAATTCTGACTTTGACAGCGTGTAACAACTCTGAAAAAGGGACAACAAATAAATCAGTAATGACAGCAGACAAGGAAAAGCCAACTTCGGGTTGTAGCGATAACTGCAAAGCCAAAAACAAATCGGGAGAACTAAGTTGTAAACTGACGACACCCGAACTTCAAAAACGAAAGGAAACTGTTATCGCAAGTTTGAAACAACAAATCCTTGACAAGAAAGAATTACAAGACGGTTACGCTTTTAAATTTGCAGGAACAGACGAAATTTTGGACGAACTGACAGAGTTCATAAAAACAGAAAGAGCGTGTTGCGACTTTTTTACTTTCGGACTTTCTGTTAGTGGCGACAAAAGTGAAGCGTGGCTTGAATTGACAGGCGTTGACGGAGCAAAAGACTTTATAACAACAGAACTTGGATTTTAATGGAAATAGTAAAATCAATTCCGATTTTTATACTTGCAGGACTTTGTGAAATAGGTGGCGGTTATCTTATTTGGCTTTGGTTGAGAGAAGATAAACCTTGGTGGTTTGGACTTTTAGGCGGACTTGCACTTGCATTTTACGGAGTTGTTGCGACTTGGCAGACTTCAAATTTTGCAAGAGTTTACGCAACCTATGGCGGAGTTTTTATAGTAATGTCCATTTTGTGGTCAATGAAATTTGACAACTTCTCACCTGACAAATACGACATCATTGGAGCGTTGATTGCTTTGTTAGGCGTTTGTATTATTTACTACGCACCACGACATTAATTATGCAAAAGACAATATTTAACATTACAAAAATGGATTGCCCAAGCGAGGAGCAATTAATACGGATGAAACTGCAAAAATTTGATGAAATAAAATCGTTGGACTTTGACATTCCAAACCGAAAATTAGCAATTCATCATAACGGAAAACCAGAGCCGATACACTTAGCATTAAATACGCTGAATTTTGATACTTCTTTGGTTTCAACGGAAGAAAGCAAAATAGAAATTGAAACCGACACAAGCAATAAACAACGGAAATTGTTATGGACAGTTCTTATTATCAATTTTCTGTTTTTCGGCTTGGAAATGCTGTTTGGAATTTTTTCCAACTCAATGGGATTAGTGGCAGACAGTTTGGATATGCTCGCAGACAGTATTGTTTACGGATTGGCATTATTTGCGGTAGGTGGAACAATAACGAGAAAAAATAACATCGCAAAATTTGCGGGATATTTTCAAATACTTCTTGCTGTAATTGGTTTTGTAGAAGTAGTCAGACGATTTATAGGAGTTGAGAAAATGCCTGATTTTCAAACAATGATTATCGTTTCTGTTTTGGCTCTTATCGCTAATGTAATTTGTCTTTACTTATTACAAAAAGGTAAAAGCAAAGAGGCTCATATGCAAGCAAGTATGATTTTCACTTCCAATGACGTAATTATTAATTCAGGAGTAATCACAGCAGGACTTTTGGTTAATTGGCTTAATTCAGGTTATCCCGACCTGATTATTGGAGCAATCGTTTTTGTAATTGTTGCAAGAGGAGCATACAGAATATTACAGTTAGCGAAGTAAAAAGCCAACACACACAAGCACACCCGACAAGACAACGAATTGAAAACTTTTTTTGAATTTGCTTTGATAGTTCTAAATCTTTATCGTAATATTGCAATCTGAAAATAATACTTAGACAATGGGAGCGACTAAAACAGAACATTTTACAGACAAGCAAAACGCTATTGCGACACTTACCAAAGCGTTGGGACACCCTGCAAGAGTGGCAATTGTTGAGTATTTAATGAAAGTGGACACTTGTATTTGTGGCGACATCGTAAACGAATTGCCACTTGCACAGCCGACAGTTTCGCAACATTTGAAAGAACTCAAAAACGCAGGATTGATAAAAGGAAATATTGAGGGCAATGCCATTTGCTACTGCATTGACGAAAAAACTATTGAAAAACTGCAAAACTATTTCACCAACATTTCAACCAAACTCACAAACAAGAAAAACGATTGTTGTTAAACTAAAAGCAAATAAAATATGAAACTTTCTCAAGTAAAAGCACTTTTGCCGACATTAGAAAATGTTGCGTTCAAATTGGAAAACGGAACTTTTGTTCCCGAACATTTTCACGTTACCGAAGTTGGAATGGTAACAAAAAACTTTATTGATTGTGGCGGAACAATCCGCAACGAAAAGACAGTCAATTTTCAGTTGTGGAACGCTGACGACTACGACCACCGTTTGAAACCAACGAAATTGCTGAACATCATTGAACTTTCCGAAAAACAATTAGGCATTGAAGATGCCGAAATTGAAGTAGAATATCAAAGCGAAACGATTGGAAAATATGCCTTAGCGTTTGACGGGACAAATTTTATTCTGCAAAACAAAACAACAGCTTGTTTAGCACAAGACCAATGCGGCATACCGCAAGAAAAACCCAAAGTAAAATTATCGGAATTGCAAACGGCTCAAACTTCTTGTTGTTCGCCAAATTCAGGTTGTTGTTAATCAAAAAAATAAGAGAGATGAAAATTGCATTATTCAGCGACATTCACGCTAATCTTCCAGCATTGGAAGCGTTTTTTAAAGACGTAGAAACAAGAAATCCCGACAGCATTTATTGTTTGGGCGATTTGGTGGGTTACAACATTTGGGCAAACGAAGTCGTCAATGAAATTCGTAAACGTAAAATTCCAACCATTGCGGGCAATTATGATTTTGGCATTGGACGAATGAGCAACGATTGCGGTTGTGCCTACAAAACCGACCACGAAAAAGACAACGGAAGCGTTTCCATTTCATTTACCAATTCCATAATGAAAGACGAAGAAAGAGCCTATTTGCGGACACTTCCTGCACACATCAAAGTAGAATTTCAGTTGAACAACGATAAACTGAATTTGCTTTTGGTTCACGGAAGCCCACGAAAAATAAACGAATATCTTTTTGAGGACAGAGAAGAAAAAAGTATGCTTCGCATTATGGAACAAGCCGATGCCGATATTATGTGTTTCGGGCATACACACAAACCTTATCACCGCATTTTAAATTCGGGAACTGACGGACAAAATCATTTTCGCCACGCTGTAAACATTGGTTCAGTAGGCAAACCAAAAGACAACGATGTAAGAGGCGGTTATGTAATGCTTACAATCAACGAAAACAGTTCTGTTCTTGACAAAGACAGTATTCAAGTAGAATTTATTCGTTTTGATTACGACATTGAAAAAGCCGCAAAAGCAGTTGAAGAAAGCATTTTGCCCAATGAGTATGCAGAAAATTTAAGACGAGGTTACTAAACTAAAAAAAATAGAAACAATGGAATTTCCAAACGATTTATACTATTCAAAAGAACACACTTGGGTTCGTATTGAAAACAACATCGGGACAATCGGCATTACCGAATTTGCACAAAATGAATTAGGCGAAATCGTGTATGCAGATTTACCAAACATTGGATATAATTTTCAGCAAGATGAAGTTTTTGGCTCTGTTGAAGCGGTTAAAACGGTAAGTGATTTATTTATGCCTGTTTCGGGCAAAGTGATAGAAACTAACCAACAACTTTTGAAAACACCAACATTCATAAACGACAATTCTTACGGAGACGGTTGGTTGATTAAAATAGAAATTCAAGATAACAACGAACTCAAAAATTTGCTCACGGCAGAACAATACGCAGAAATCACAAACAATTAGAACAATGCAACCAAAACTAAAATTTCTTGACCGTTACCTAACCCTATGGATATTCCTTGCAATGGCATTAGGTGTGGGCTTGGGCTATTTCTTTCCCAATATTTCTAATCTAACAGATAGTTTGTCCGTAGGTACGACCAATATTCCGTTGGCAATAGGCTTGATACTGATGATGTATCCGCCATTGGCAAAAGTAGATTATACATTATTACCCAAAGCGTTTAAGGATAAAAAAGTAATCGGAATATCCTTATTACTCAATTGGGTAATCGGTACGGTACTGATGTTCGGGTTAGCCGTTCTGTTTTTAAGGAACGAACCCGATTATATGGCAGGATTGATTTTGATAGGATTGGCAAGATGTATCGCAATGGTAATCGTATGGAGTGATTTAGCAAAAGCCAACAGAGAATATACAGCTATGTTAGTTGCGTTAAACAGTATCTTCCAAATACTTTCTTATAGCTTCTTAGTTTGGTTATTCATCAACGTATTACCAAGTAAATTAGGATTAGCCAATTTCAATGTAAGCGTATCAATGAAAGACGTAACCGAAAGCGTATTGATATACTTAGGTATTCCATTCTTGGCAGGTTTTTTAAGTCGTTACTTCCTTATCAAATCAAAAGGTACAGAATGGTATAACAGGAAATTTGTACCCCGAATATCGCCCATTACATTATATGCTTTACTGTTTACAATCGTATTAATGTTCAGTCTGAAAGGCGATAAAATATTGGAGTTGCCAATGGATGTAGTAAAAGTAGCCATACCGTTAGTAATCTATTTTGTACTGATGTTTTTCGTGAGCTTCTTTATCAATAAATCTCTTAAAGTTCCTTACGACAAAAACGCAGCAATCGCATTTACAGCCACAGGAAACAATTTTGAATTGGCAATAGCCGTAGCAATAGCAGTTTTCGGCATTCATTCACCACAGGCATTTGTAGGTGTAATTGGACCTTTGGTTGAAGTTCCCGTTTTAATTTTGTTGGTAAGAGCAAGTTTGTGGTTGAAACAAAAATACTATTCCGACAATAATTAAAATGAAAGAAAAAATCATCAAATACAAAAAGCCAATTGTCATCATTACTTCGGTAATTGTATTGCAACTCTTTTTTGGTTTTGACCCCAAATTTTGCATTATGTATATCATTTGGCTGTTCGTTTAATTCCAAAAATGAAACGGATTTTAGCCATACATATCTTTCTGCTTTTTTGCATTGAAAACACTTTTGCACAATCAACTTTTATTGGCGGACTTTTCCCGACTATTGACCATTCGGGAACTATCACGAAAAATTTAGATTACAGTTTGTATTATTTTGGTGCGTTTCCGTTAGTTAATTTCAAAAATCCAGACATTTCAAAAGATGCAAACTTTTTGCTGTTTTATTCTGAACAGGCTTTGACGTTTAACGTAAACAAACATTTGTCTTTTACAGGAGCTTACGTTTATCAAAGAGAAAATGTAACCAAAGACAATTATTCAAATGAAAACCGTGTGCATATTCAGACAACATACAAACATTCCGTAAAGACCGTTAATCTGAAACATCGCTTGCGTTTTGACAATCGTTTTATTCACGACAACACAACAGACAAAACCTCTTACACTCACAGACTACGTTACTTAATCGGACTTGACTTTCCAATAAAAAGCAAAAAAGACAATTTGTATTTCACGGCTTACGAAGAAGCGTTTTTCAACACGTTCAAAAATGCAAGTGCGGTTTATGGCGAAAATTGGGCTTATGCAGCAATCGGGACAAAACTCAACGACAACAATAAATTAGAAACAGGACTACTTTACATCACTTGGAACACAGGCGGAAATAATTGGTTTCATCAATACTATTTACAACTGACTTGGGTTTCACATCTTGACTTTACGAAACCAAAGCAGACAAAATAGCCAACGCATTTGGTAGCACATTTGCATTTTTTCCAACCGCTCAAAGCCAAACAAAAAAATGCAAAAGAGCTACCAAGCCAACGCACGACAGACAGACAGACAAGAAGGGCAGCACCTAACAGCGGTTTGGCGTAATGGGGGCGGACGTTCTTCGTATGAACATTTGTGCTAAATTTGAACTTTCGGCTTCGTATGAACATTTGTGCTGAAAAGCCCCCACTACGCCAAGCCGCGAACCGTTATATGCCATTTAAAAGAACCCCTAAGCGATTCCAAGCCTTATTTGTTTCTTCGTGTGGGTGTTCTTTTGACATTAACCGAGAACAAAATATTTTGTGTTCTTTTTTGTACATTTCATATAGAC
>Ga0207952_1000930_pt1 | contig 16078 bp, 16 predicted proteins | sample SubbioR12Aug_8Ca_FD_184831 | JGI IMG/M metagenome (GOLD analysis project Ga0207952, IMG submission 184831) | Serpentinite rock and fluid subsurface biosphere microbial communities from McLaughlin Reserve, California, USA - CR12Aug_8Ca (SPAdes) | ecosystem: Environmental > Terrestrial > Deep...
ATATGGGTGCTGCTGGTGGTGGTATGACTGCTTTTTATGCGCAAATGCCAGATGAAGTTACCCTTACAGTAAATGGTAACCATCCAGTATTTCAAAATATATTAAAAGAGAGCAATGAAGACACTAAAACCAAGAAGGTTAGAAATTTAGCTGATTTAGCTTTATTGTCTCAAGGATTATTGAAAGGAGCAGAGCTAACTAATTTTATTAATCGCTCTGTGCAGATGATGCAGGGAGTAGGTCAATAATTTTTAGTTGCAAACTAGTGTTCCCTTGCCATTCGTTTTCGTCTATGGCAAAAACGATATCTACTGGTTTGCCATTTTGCAACAAATAAAATTTGTCGGCCATATTAAACCCTATGCCCGATAAAATAATATCTTCTTGTTTTAATACAACTCTTAGATGCAGGTCTTTTACCACTTTGGAAAAGCCTGCATCTTTTACGTTTCTAGCTATAAATACAGGCCGCATATTATCTGGTCCAAATGGTTCCATTTGCTTAATTATATTGTATAGTGGTATATTGATATCCTTAAAACTGATCTCAGTATTAATTACTATTTCTGGTACCAATTGCTCTGGTAGAATTGTTTTGGCTACTTCTTCTTCAAATGCCAAACTAAAAGCCTCAACTTGGTCAATAGACAATGTCATTCCTGCTGCAGCAAAATGACCTCCATAACCTAGTAAATGTTTACGGCAAGCATGTATTGCCTCATATAAGTTGAAGCCTGAAACACTTCTTGCACTTCCTGCAGCATAGTCTCCACTCTTTGTTAAAATAATCGTTGGTCTATAAAAGGTTTCAATTAATCTGCTTGCTACAATACCTACTACACCTTTATGCCAATTTTCATTATACAATACGGTTGATTTTCTATTCTTGTTATTTGGATCAGCTGATAACATTTCCATAGCTTCTATGGTTATATTGCTATCAGCTTCTCTGCGGTCTGTATTGTCACTATGTAAAATATTAGCAAGAGAAATGGCTGCCGTAGGGTCTTTTTCAATAAATAATTGTACCGCTTTTTTAGCGTCATCCATTCTACCTGCTGCATTGATTCTAGGTGCAATTACAAATACCAAACTGGTTAAACTCATTGGAAATTTTGCCTTAGATAAATTCAATAATGCTTCTATTCCAATAGATGGTTTTGTATTGACTTTTTGTATCCCAAAAAATGCCAATGTTCTATTCTCTCCTGTTACAGGAACTATGTCTGCAGCAATAGCTATTGCAACTAAGTCTATATATTGTAAATAGGCTTCATTGTTGAGCTGGAGCCGCTCTGTTAAAGCTGTCATGAGCTTAAAGCCAACACCGCAACCACACAATTCTTTATATGGATAGTTGCAATCTTTTTGTTTGGGATTTAATATAGCAACTGCAGCTGGAATTATTTCATCTGGCAAATGGTGGTCGCAAACTATAAAATCTATTCCTAGGCTTTTTGCGTAGGCAATTAAATCTGCTGATTTGATTCCACAGTCAAGTGATATAATTAAACTAAATCCATTTTCTTTTGCAAAGTCAATTCCAATTTTTGAAATCCCGTATCCTTCTTTATATCTGTGTGGAATGTAAAAGTCGACAGGTTCATGTAATGATTGTAAAAACTGGAACATACTTGCTACAGAAGTTGTTCCATCAACATCATAATCTCCGTAAACTAAAATTCGTTCTTCATTTTCAAAAGCAAGCAAAATACGGTCCACTGCTTTTTGCATATCTTTCATTAGCCATGGACTGTGCAAATGTTCAAGGCTTGGTCTGAAGTATTCTTTTGCTTTATCATAATCATTAATACCCCTTTGAGCCAATATGGTACATAGTGTTGCATTAATTTTTAATGAAGCTTGTAGAGATGCTACTTCAACCGAGTTTGTTGATAATATGTTCCATCTTTTTTGCATTAATATTCTCTATCAGTAGTATACCTTACCAGCTCTTCTAATGCATCTCTAATAGGGGAGGTTGGAAAACGATACAATAATTCTAAGGCTTCGTCTCTATAATTAAACATTTTTTTAGTTGCATAATCGATTCCACCAAGATTCTCAACTTGTTCAATTACGAATGCCACTTTATCTTTTTGTGTATTCTGATTTTTGACGATATAAATAATTTGTTTCTTGATGGATGGGCTGCAATTATTCAATATGTAAATTAAAGGCAAGGTCAATTTTTTCTCTTTTATATCATTGCCTGTAGGTTTGCCAATATTTTTACTACTATAGTCGAATAGGTCATCTTTTATTTGAAAAGCCATCCCTACTTTTTCCCCAAACAAACGCATTGTTTCTATATCTGCAGGGCCTGTAAAAGTGGTGGAAGCACCAGCTGCACAAGCTGAAGCCAATAAGGACGCTGTTTTTCCATTGATTATTTCGTAATAAACCGCTTCGCTTAAATTGAGGTTTCTAGATTTTTCAATTTGTAAAAGTTCCCCTTCGCTCATTAACCTAACGGCTTCAGAGAGGATACGTAAAACTTCATGGTCTTTATTGTTTAAAGACAACAATAATCCCTTTGATAATAAATAATCCCCTACCAATACAGCAATTTTATTTTTCCAAAGTGCATTTATTGAGAAAAATCCCCTTCTTTCCATTGATTCGTCCACCACATCATCGTGAACAAGGGTTGCCGTATGTAATAATTCTACTAATGATGCTGCCCTATAGGTACTGTCGTTGATGATGCCTCCTAAGCGGGCGCTTAATAGCACAAACATTGGTCTTAGCTGCTTTCCTTTACGCTTTACAATGTATTGCATAATGCGGTCTAACAATGCCACCCTACTCTTAACAGCCTCTCTAAAATGAACTTCAAACTGCTCTAGTTCGCTTGAAATAACCTTTTTTGCTAAATTCATGTTATAATTATGCTGCAATATACCCATGAATCTGACAAAATAAACTGTTAAAAGCAGCGTTTATAGTATATTCGCAGTCATACACTATCGTTTACCCCCCTGGATAGTAATTTTGAGTATTTATATAAAAAATAAGTACTTTTACGGCGATTATAATTAATTATTAAATCAAATATCGATTATGGCAAGCAAGAAGCTCCTTTTACTAGTTGTATTATTTGTGTCCGCACAGTTTGCAGCTAATGCACAAACAGATTGGGGTTGGGATTGGAAAGATACTTCCAAAATAGCAGTAAAAGATCTGCCCCAGCACAACGAATTCATGAACAACCAGTATCCTTACCCTGCAAAACCAAGAAGTCAGTGGGAATTAGGTTTTAACTTAGGACCAACTTGGTTAGTAGGTGATATTAAAGCAAAAACTGGTTTAGGTTATGGCGTTTCTTTAAGAAAAGCCCTTGGCCATATTTTTTCTTTTAGAGGTTCTTTAACTGGAGCATCAACTTCAGGTACACCTAATGCTTATGGCGTTGGTGTTGGTCAAACTGCTTACAAGAATTCAATGTATGCTTTAGGTTTTGACTTTATCGCTTCTTTAAATACTCCTAGCTATTACAGAGGAAATCCTAAAACCAATTTGTATGTTTTAGCAGGTTATAGCTTATTAGGTTCTAAAGCACAATACCAAGGTGCTCCAGGAGCTCAACCAGGTGGATACAATATTTTTTATGGTCAGCGTCCTGGACAGGCTTATACGCAAGATGGTTTAATTACCACTATGTTTGGAGCTACTGTAAATAACAGAAAATCATGGGCTTTGATGCATGCTTGGAACTTAGGTTTGGGTGCTGCATTTAAAGTGAGTGAAAAAGTAAATATTGGTTTAGAGCAGAAATTCATTTTCACTGCTGGTGGATACGATTATTTAGACACTTGGAAAGATGTTAGAAACGAGAATAATGATTACTTCAGCATGACAACTGCTAGAGTGAACATCAATATTGGTGATAATAGCAAAAAAGTTCAACCTCTTTACTGGATTAATCCAAACAACTTTATTTATAGCGAGTTAAACTCACCTAAGCATATGAAAATGCCTAAAGTGGTTTTACCTGATGCAGATAAAGATGGTGTAACTGATCAGTTTGATATGGAACCAAATACCCCAGCTGGTGCTCCAGTTGATTCTCATGGTGTTTCTAAAGATACTGATGGAGATGGTGTTCCTGATTACAGAGACAAAGAGTTATTAACTTCTCAAAAATGTTTCCCTGTAAACAATGATGGTATTGGTACTTGTCCTGAAAATCCTTGCTGCAAGGAAATTAAAGAAATGGTATCTAATATGCAAGCTACTCAAAAGCCATCTTGCACCATTAGCGCTCTACCAAGCGTACAGTTTAAAGGAACTACTACCAAATTAAGTAAAGATGCAATGGTTGTTTTAAGTGCAGCTGCTGCTCAATTAAAAGCAAATCCTACTTGTAACGTGAAAGTAATTGGTTACGGTGCAACAAGCAAAGCTGCTCAGCAACAAAGCTGGGAGCGTGTAAATGCAGTTATTAAGTACTTAGTTGAAAAGCAAGGTATTGCTGAAAGCAGATTGTTATTTGTTTATGCTCAGGATGGCAAAGCCGGCACTGTAGATTTACAAGGAACAACTGAAGAAGGTCCTAATAGCGTACCTGCTCCTCATCCAAACTTGAAAAGCAGAAACTAATATTATAGTTAGATATAAAAAAATGCCCCGAAAATCGGGGCATTTTTTTTATGTGCTATACTGAAAAGTAAAGAGGCAATTTTGCTTAAAAGGCTGACTAATCAATGATTAACAGTTTAATCTTTCAAAATGAAGCTCTCCAAAATTTTGAAGTGAGCTTAGCTTAAGATCTGCTGCGCCCCAGCGTTCATCTTTATTTAAAGAATGATGAGGTATGATTACACATTTCATTCTAGCAGCTTTTGCTGCAATAAGTCCATTAAAAGAGTCTTCAAAACATATGCATTCTGTTGGTTTACTATGCATAGCTTCAGCACAATTTAAATAAACTTGAGGATGGGGTTTTCCGTAGGGTAAAAATTCGGCTGATGCAGTTGCAGATAAATAGGCATCTATTCCTGTCATTTGAACAACCAAGTCAATCAGTTCTGGAGGTGAAGAAGTTGCGAGACCTATTTTAAATTGTTTATTAGCAAAGAATTCAAAAATATGTGGTACACCAGGCATTATACTTGCTTTTTCTTCAATTCTTTTTAATACGCCTGCTACAATATTTTTTTCTGCATCAATTGCATATGCCATATCAATTCCAAAATAGCCAAACCACCATTGTACAAACTCTTTGGTTCTTAAGCCAGTAGTACTTGCGTACATGCTGTCTGTCAGTTTTACTCCATATTGATTAAATACTGCTGTAGCCGCTTCATGCCACAGTGGTTCACTGTCTATTAATAAGCCATCAATATCAAAAATCACTGTTGTTAAAGCCATTGTTTATTTTTTCTGGTGCAAATGTATAATACATTCCTTATTTTGCACTGCTGGCCAATTATTATCGACATGAATTTAGTGGAGAGAATAAAAAATATACGCGTTGTTAGATCGTTCGTTTATGGAATAGTAGGAATGGCAACATATCCTGGTCTTGCTCTAATTAATTCCATTAAAATTGAGGGTACTGAACATTTGCGTAAACTTCCAAAAAATAATGTGCTTTTTGTGAGCAATCACCAAACGTATTTTGCAGATGTAATCACATTTATCCATATTTTCTGTGCGGTAAAATGGAGGAAGCAAAATAAATTGGGATTACCCTATTACTTATTGAATCCTTTTACAAATATCTATTTTGTAGCTGCTGAAGAAACCATGAATGGGAGTATGATTAGTCGATTATTTAAATTGGCTGGTGCACTAACTGTAAAAAGAACTTGGAGAGCAGAAGGTCAAGATATAAGTAGAAATAGAGATGAGTCTGATACACAAAAAATTGATCAGGCGCTTAATAAAAGTTGGGTAATCACTTTCCCTCAAGGTACCACCAAACCCTTTGCGCCTGGTAGAAGAGGAACTGCGCATATCATTAAGAACAATCAACCAGTTGTTGTTCCTGTAGTCATCAATGGATTTTGGCGGGCATTCACTAAGAAAGGATTGAGCTTTAAAAAGAAAGGATCATTGTTGTATGTTCGTTTTAAAGAACCATTAATTATTGATTATACGAATTCTGTAGATCAAATACTTGACCAAGTGATGGAAGCAATTGAGCAAAGCAAGAACTTTATGCTCAAAGGTAAACACCATTTAATGAGTAAATTAGATAAATAATTAAGCTTCTTTAAAGAATAATGCTTTTAATTCGTTGGCATCGTCTGGTTTCATTTTACCAGCCAAAATAAGCCTCAATTGTCTTCTTCTTAAAGCACCATCAAATAATCTTTTTTCATCTTCCGATTCTGGAATTAGTGCTGGTACCGTTCTTGGTTTTCCATTGGGATCAAGTGCTACAAATGTGAAGAAAGCCTCATTACTTTCGTATCTGTATTGATGTAATAAATCTTCGCCCCAAACTTTTAAATGAATTTCCATAGAAGTATTAAACGCCCTACAAACTTTGGCTTCTATATGAACTACATTGCCTAGTTTAATGGGGTTTTTAAAACTCAAATTATCTACAGAAGCAGTCATGCTCGGTGTATTGGAGTGTTTGCCAGCTGCAATACCAGCAGCAATGTCCATCCAGTACATTAATCTTCCCCCCATTAAATTTCCGAATGTATTGGTGTCGTTCGGTAATACCAATTCGTTCATGATGGTAAAACTTTCACTAGACTTTTTTGCTTCCATAATTTTTATTTGTCTTGCAAATATAGGTTAGCTTATGTTGCCGTTTTGTTTAAATCGTTGTGCTTTCAAGGGTTTGTAAAAAGCTAGGGTCAACACTTGCCCCAATGCCCGCGACTTCATTAATACGTAATTCCATGCCAATATATTGAGCTCCTCCTATAACAGGATCTATTTTGTGACCTAATAAACAAGTGTCTAAATCGTAATAAATAATATTCGTTTTTGCCATTGCAAAATGTACTTTGGCGGTAAGGGCTAGTCGGCTTTCTAACATACCCCCCATCATACACGGGATATTGTTTTTTTCTGCAACTTCATTTATTTTGATGGCTTCTGCTATGCCTCCACTTTTAGCAAACTTAATATTGATAGATGCACAAGCTTTATTGCGTATAATTCTTTCTGCATCGTGATGGGTATAAACCGATTCATCTGCCATTAAAGGTATTGGAGACTGAATACAAAGCTGAGGAAGCAATTCATCATTATAAGTGCGCATGGGTTGTTCGCAAAATTCAATATTATATTTTCCTAATTCGGTTAATGCTGTTATTGCATCTTCATAAGACCAGCCTTGGTTGGCATCAATTCTAATTGCTGTATTATTGCCTATGGCAGATCGGATGGCTTTTATCCGTTCAATATCTGTTGCAGGGTCTTTACCTAATTTAACTTTTATTGTAGCAACACGTTGTTGTACAAATTCAACGGCTTGTGCTGCCATATTTGAGGGTGTATCAATACCAATGGTTAAGTCGCTAACAATTTTTTTTACTGATCCTCCTAAATAAGCATACAACGGCTTATTAACAGCCTTCGCGGCTATATCGTGTAACGCAATATCAAATGCACTTTTTGCTGTATAGTTTCTTGCTGTAAATAAGTCTAATTCTTGCATTCGAGCAGCAATGTCTAAAGGGTCTTTGTGTTTTAAAATGGTTGCAAACGCTTTACCCATTTCATAGCAAGTGGCTTGTGTTTCTCCAACAATCATAGGGAAGGCAGAGCATTCTCCGTATCCTGTAATTCCTTCATTGGTATGAATAACTACCAATAAATTTTGTGCAAAATCCATTGTGCCAGTTGCAATGGTAAAAGGCACCATAGGAATTGAGTAGCGATAAATTTGTATTGAAGTAATTTGCATGTGCAAATTTCTCTAATTATTGGTAATAGCGTTCACATTTTTTCCAATAACTAAAAAAACTGCCATGGTATTGATTTACCTGGTCAAATAGCCAAGCCCTTGGTTCCATTTTGCCAATATAATGATTGTTTAAAGGATGTTCTTTGTAAATAATAGTTGTGTCTAGGGCTAGTTTTTTTAATGAGTCAAAAGTCCCCGTATAAACTTGTATGCCTTCAATATTGTCCAACGCCAATGCAAGAATAAAATCTAGAACTTTTTTACTAATAGGGTAGCTGGAAAAATGAGCTGGTTCCAATAATAAAATCCGGTTGGCTGTTTTTTTGTTGTGCCAATTTGGATCGAGATTGTAGCTATTGTAAACTAAAATAGGCAATCTATGGTCTATTATTGGTGTATTAGTTGATGGTAGTGGGGTATTTAAGTTTACTTCTTTAATTGCTTTTAATGCAGTTGGAATTTCTACATTGGGCAATTCTTCATAACTATAATCTACTATGGTTTTTTGTTGATTTGTGCCAGTATACTTATTGATATTTTCTTGATTGGCATAGTATTTTTTACTACTAAAACTACCAGCAACCCATTGCCAACTCAGCATATTGCTAGCAAGATCTCCATCTAATAAGTGATAGTACATCCATTTTGCAGGACTTAGCCAATGGGATTGTGCAATGTTGCAAGCTAACATTGCTGTATACATTCTTGCATGGTTATGCATATAGCCTGATGAATACAAATTTTGAATGGCATGGTCAATCGCTTCAATACCAGTTCGAGCTTCTTCAATTGAAATTGGCATTAAATGATGTGCAACTTTTAATTGATCTTGTTTTAAATCGGTAAAAATTTGTTCTTGCTTGTGTTGCCATACTCTTTGAAAAAATTCTCTCCATGCCAATTCTTGTATCAATTTTTGGGAGATATAATGGCCATATTTTGCAACAACGATTTCTTTTATTTGTGGTAACTGAATAACACCTCTTGAAATATAGGGCGATAAATAGGTTACAGCACCATTGACAAAATTTCTGGTTCTTTCATATTGTTTTGCGTCAATCTGTTCAATTCGTTCAATGATTGAATGATAATCAGTAGGAAAATGTAATGGTTCATTCATATATTATAATTGCTCGTCTAATTTTTGTAAATATTTTTCAGTATTACTTAAGTGAATTGCTTTTTTAGCTTCAGGCATTTTGTCAAAAGTTTTCACCAGCATTCCTAAACGTGGGTTCTGTAAAAAAAAGGATTGATGAACATGCATGAATCTCCAGAAAAGTCCATCCCATATTTCTTGCCATTCTCCTTTGGGATAGTTGCTCATTTTTAAAATATAATTGCTGCCACTTATATAGGGTTTTGTAGTCATCATGCCACCATCTGCAAATTGTGTCATTCCGTACACATTGGGAACCATGACCCAATCGTAAGCGTCTACATACATTTCCATAAACCATTGGTAAACTTGGTCTGGATCGAACTCGCAGAGCAACATGAAATTGCCTACAATCATTAATCGCTCTATATGATGATTGTAACCTGTTTGTTGTAGTTTTTGAATAGCATCGTCTAATGGAATAATGCCTGTATTACCCTTGTAAAAAGAGGCAGGTATTTTTCTTGTGAAGCCCCAGTAATTTTTGGTCCTTTGTTTACTCCCCGCTCTTGCATAAACCTGGTAAATGAATTCCCTCCATCCTAAAATTTGCCGAATAAATCCTTCTAAAGAGTTGATGGGGATTGATGTTTTTTTAGCAAAGTCTAAAGTTTCGTTTAATACTTGTTGTGGTGTTAATAATCCAATATTGATTAATGGACTTAATACACTATGATGTAATATGGATTCGCCTTCTACCATTGCATCTTCATAAATACCAAATTCATTGAATCTGGTTTGTAAAAACTGGGTTAACCATTGCTGCGCCGATTCAAAACTGATGGGATAATATCCTTCTTTGTTCAGGTGTTTAAAGGGTGCACATTTAATGCCAGGGTTATTGGGAAAACATTCGGTGATGTATTGGGTAGCGGCTATAATCAACTCATTTTCTTCCATGAATTCACAAATGGGAGCCTGCTTATTCTTTGGAAATTTTGCTCTATTGTCTGCATCAAAAGTCCATTTGCCACCTACAGGTAGTAATGAATCATCTACCAAAATCTTTCTTGTCTTTCTTTGCCAGGTATAAAAATCCGTTTGAAAAAACTTATTTCTTTTTTCGAAAAAGGCGTCTGTTGCTGAAAGGGTATTTAGGAACGCTGGCGTGTTAAATACAGTTAACTGGATATGATTTTTCTTGCAGGATTGTGATAGCCTTCTGTTTAGCCAGTTATCTGTTGGGTCTGCCACCCCAATTTGCGTAATCCCATTTTTTGCTAAATAAGGAACCAATTGAATTATATTCGAAATGGTCTCTTTTGTTTCTATATAATGTACGATATATCCATTGCTTTCTAAGTATTTTTTGTATTGCTGCATACTTGCTCTATGCAATAAAAGCTTTTGAAAATGGAAAGGGTACTGCTTAAAAAACAACCATTCTTCCACTAAATAAACAGGAATGGAAGGGGCTAATGCTGGGTGTTCTTGAAACAATTGGTGAGGAAATACTATACTTGCTTCTTTCATAAAGTTTATTTACAACAAAATGCTTTGCTCATTGTTGTACTTAAAACGAATTAATGGAATCTTTAAAAGGAAAAATAGTACTTATTGCAGGTGCAACTGGTGGAGTTGGGTCAAATGTTGCCAAACAAGTAAGCGCCAGTGGTGCAATTGTATTTTTAACTGGACAAAATGCGGCTAAACTAGCAGAAGTTGCATTGCAAGCCGGAATTCCGCAGGAACGATGTTTTCAGATGGATATTACCAATGAATCATCCGTAAATCAAACTGTGCAACAAATATTGTTACAAACACCCGTTATCAATATTTTGATTAATGCTGCAGGAATAGGAATTATTAAAACAATGGATTCTATCACCAGCGCAGATTTTGAACGAACGCTTCAAGTTAATATAATGGGGGCTTTTTATTTAGTGAAAGCAGTATTGCCAAATATGAAAGAGCAGAAAAAAGGGCTTATCATCAATATCCCAGGTGTATTAGGAAAAGTACCGATGGCTGGTGCAGCTGCATATAGTGCAAGTAAATATGGCTTAGTTGGTATGATGCAAAGTATTCGGGAAGAACTAAAAAGAACCGAGATTAGAATTACCAATATTTTCTTGGGGGGCATAGATTCGGCTTTTTGGGATAATATTGATTTAAGGGTTCAGCGTGATAAAATGATAGTTGCAGAAGAAGCGGCTAAAGCAATTTGGTTCCTATGCCAGCAACCTGCAAGCGGTGTTGTAAGTGAAATGGTTTTGCAACCCTTCAATCACCAAGCCATCTAAAAAAATTATATGGTTTTTTAGCTAAATACTACGTACTTAAGCATGGAGTACCGATATTTGCTCAACGAACATCTGTTAGTATGAATATTTCTTTTGACAATACCCAAAATGCATTTGCTTACAAGACCGATAAAGAACTAAAAGGGGCTAAATTTTTATTTAAAACCATGGAATTCCCTTGGTTTGTAAAATTAGGAACTACTCTTACCCCTTACATAATGAAAACGGGTATTCCACTGGTAAATGGATTAATCAGAAAGACCATTTTTAAGCAATTTGTAGGTGGGGAAACCTTAGAGGAAACTGCAGAAGTTGGAAATGTTTTAGGAAATTATGGTATACAAGTTATTCTTGATTACGGGGTAGAAGGAAAAGAATCTGAGGAAAGTTTTGATCATGCTACAGAAGAGTTTATAAGAGTAATCAATTATGCAGCTACACAAACCAATATTCCTTTTATTAGCATTAAAGTAACTGGCTTAGCCCGCTTTGCTTTACTACAAACTTTAAATGAAGCTCCAAGATTAAGAAGTGGGATACACGATCATGAAGAGGAAGTAGCAGAGTGGGATCGAGTACGCGAAAGAATGTATACCATATGTGAAATTGCAGCTGAGAAAAATATTGGTGTTTTAATTGATGCTGAAGAAAGTTGGATTCAAGATCCAATTGATCGTTTGTGTATGGAAATGATGGAAGTGTTTAATAAAGACAAAGTGATTGTATATAATACCATTCAATTGTATAGACACGATCGCCTTCATTTTTTACAATTGTCTTATAAAATTGCCAAACAGCAACAATTTAAATTAGGCATCAAATTGGTAAGAGGTGCGTACATGGAAAAGGAGCGTGAAAGAGCGGAAGAAATGGGTTATGGATCGCCAATTCAACCAACAAAAGAAGCCACTGATGCAGATTTTAATGCAGCGGTAAAATTTTGTTTTGAACATTTAGAAGACATTTCAGTAATTATTGCTTCCCATAATGAAAAAAGTAATTTGCTGGCTGCTGAGATAATGCACGAAAAAAACTTACCCCATAATCATCCCCACGTACATTTCTCTCAGTTGTATGGAATGAGTGATAATATTACTTTCAATTTAGCTAAAGAGGGATTTAAGGTGAGCAAGTATTTGCCATTCGGCCCCATCAAAGATGTAATTCCTTATCTTATGCGCAGAGCCAAAGAAAATTCAAGTGTTGCTGGACAAACCGGACGTGAATTATCTTTGATTAAAAAGGAATTAGACAGACGAAAGGCTTAATTTTTATTTGAACGGTGCAACCCTTTTTTACTTTATAGACTCTTATATAAAAATGGTTTATGAAGAAACGATGGATGTTTTTAATTGCTTTAGGTTTTACCCAAATAGGGTTTTCCCAAACTGAAAAATCAACTTACCAGCATTTTAACAAAGGAAAATCGTTTTGGGGAATCGGAATTTCTCCTGTTTACTCAGATATGATGGGTTCCTACACTGATATCTCCATTACAAAAGGGAATACCAATTTGGGGATTTTATTAGCACCCATGTATGGCAAATTTGTGCAGCAAAACTGGATGATAGGAGTGATGGGTATTGCTGGAGTGCATACTGAAAGAAGAAGCTATTTAACTTATCCTATCACTATAGGTCCTGGACCTAGTTTGCCATCTGTAGATACTAAAAATATTGATAATAGTATTGATATAGGAATTGCCCCAATGACTCGTTATTATTTGTCTTTCAATAAACGAAATTCAGTTGCTTTTTTCTTACAAGCCGCATTGCCAGCTGTCTACAGTAAGTACAATAATACGCTTAGGTACGAATATCCTACTGGAGCCAAGGACGAGTTTAAATTTATGAGTGATCAATTTTCTTTGCGAGGTAGCATTGGTTTTGGTTTAAGTGTTCAGGGTAAATTTGGCAGCTTTGATACCCATGTAAGTAATATGGGCTGGTTTTTAAGCTTTAACAAATTAATTCAAAAAAAATAGGGGAATAATCACAATTTCTGCACAGCAGTGTTTAGGGCCGCAAAATGCGGCCTTTTCGTTGTTAATTTGCGTATGCAACAGTATCATGATTTATTAAAACATATTTTAGCTAACGGGGCAGCAAAAACGGACCGAACTGGAACGGGCACTATCAGTTGCTTTGGTTATCAAATGCGATTTGACTTAGCAAAAGGATTCCCATTGGTAACAACCAAAAAATTACATTTAAAAAGTATTATTTACGAGTTGCTTTGGTTTTTGAAAGGCGATACCAATACAAAATACTTAACAGATCATGGAGTAAGTATTTGGAATGAGTGGGCGAATGAAAATGGTGACCTAGGTCCTGTTTATGGAAAACAATGGCGAAGCTGGGAAGGGGTAGATGGTAAAGTGATTGATCAAATTACTGATGTTTTGCATCAGCTTAAAAATAATCCAGACAGTAGAAGAATGATTGTGAGTGCCTGGAATGTAGGGGAACTCTCTCAGATGGCATTGATGCCTTGTCATAGTTTATTTCAATTTTATGTTGCAGACGGAAAACTAAGTTGTCAATTATATCAACGTAGTGCAGATGTGTTTTTAGGGGTACCGTTTAATATTGCATCTTATGCATTGCTAACCATGATGATGGCTCAAGTAACTGGTTTGCAATATGGAGACTTTGTACATAGTTTTGGGGATGTTCATATTTATAATAATCACTTAGATCAAGTGCATTTACAATTGAGCAGAGACCCTTATCCGTTACCAAACATGAAATTGAATCCTGCCATTACAAGTATTTTTGATTTTGATTTTAATGATTTTTCCTTAGAAAATTATCAATGTCATCCCGCTATTAAAGCACCTGTTGCAGTTTAATATGATCATATCTATAATAGTAGCCGCTTCTAAAAACAACGCCATTGGTTTAAATAATCAATTGCTTTGGCATTTGCCCAATGATATGAAATTCTTTAAGCAAACAACATGGGCAATGCCAGTAATTATGGGAAGAAAAACTTTTGAGTCTTTGTCGGGTAAACCTTTAAATGGAAGACTAAATATTGTTGTAACTAGACAATTAGACTGGCAAGCTGAAGGTGTACAAAAAGCCACATCTTTAGAAGACGCATTGCGAATTGCCTCTGAGAATGATTATAAAGAATCTTATATTATTGGTGGTGGCGAATTGTATGCCACCGCATTACCCTTTGCCCACAAAATATATTTAACTAGGGTAGATACAATTATTGAAGGGGATACTTTTTTTCCAGCAATTGATACAGATAGTTGGCAACTTACTATGGATGATTCAAAAGATGCGGATGCAAAACATGCTTTTGCATATCGTTTTCAATGTTGGCAAAAGCATTCTTAATTATGCAACTTATTCCATTTGTCTACTTAATATTGGTTCCTTTTCTAGTAATTGCTTCTGTTGTATTCGATAATAAAAAAAGCAAATTGAGTAAAAGCATTTTGCAAGTAATGAATATTTTATTACTGCTATATGCTTTCTATCAAATAAGGTTGCTCGTTGGTCTAATACAATTTCTCCGGTCATTTAATAATGGGCAACCAATCAGTGAATTTTGGTTAAATTATGTAGATCAGGCGGTGGTTAGAACACTTATTTCAATAATACTTCCTTTGTGTTTTATAATTCCTTTTTTTAGAAAGAGTTTGTGGTTTAGTTTGGGTGTAATGGTTTATTACCTAGATAGTACCGAATTACCCGCTTTAGATTTTTATGATTGGATGATAAAATTAGCTCAATTTTTAAGTTGGTTTTCATTTGTATATGCTCTATTTTGGATCAGGAAATGGTTGCCAATTAATCAAAATAAATTATAATGTATTCACCTTTTCAACTTGGGTTACGTTATATAAAATATTGGATGAAGTCTTCCAACGCAAAAGGACATGGGGTACATTCACCTTTTGTATTTGATTTAATTGATAAGGTTTTTACTGATGATAGAGATTTTTATGTTTTCCCATTAATTGAATCTTCAAGGGAAGAACTTTTATACAATACTAGTTTAATTGAGGTAACAGATTATGGAGCTGGGTCAAGGGTAAATAAAAATTTTTCTAGAACTATTTCTTCAATAGCAAAAAGCTCATTAAAACCTCCAAAATTTGGTCAATTGTTGTTTAGATTAGTTAATCATTTTGGATCATCTACCATTCTAGAATTAGGAACTTCTTTAGGAATAACTACAAGTTATTTAGCAGCAGCTAATCATAATGGTTTAGTCATTACAATGGAAGGGGCTCCTGAAATTGCAAAGCAAGCAAAGCGTCATTTTCAACATATAGGGCTGAATAATATTGAGCAAGTGATTGGTGACTTTGATACAACTTTGGGCAATGTGCTTCAAAAAAATAAGACCTTAGATTTTGTTTTTATTGATGGAAATCATCGATTTGAACCGACTTTAAGGTATTTTAATATGATGAAGCCCAATTTGCACGAATATTCTGTTCTTGTATTTGACGATATTCATTGGAGTAAAGAAATGGAGCAGGCTTGGGATGCAATAAAAAAAGATGATAGTGTTACTTTAACCATTGATTTGTTTTTTATTGGGTTGGTTTTTTTCAGAAAGGAGCAAAAGGAAAAGCAGCATTTTATTGTTCAGTTTTAATGAATTAACTTACATACATGATAATTGGTATCCTTAAAGAACCCGCAGGAGAAAATAGAGTAGCGATGTTGCCAGAACAGTTGGCGCCATTGGTTAAACAGGGTATACAGGTTATGGTTGAAGAAGATGCTGGTGCTAGTGCATTTGCAAATAATGAGTTGTATGTTACGGCAGGGG
>Ga0207952_1000931_pt1 | contig 16076 bp, 10 predicted proteins | sample SubbioR12Aug_8Ca_FD_184831 | JGI IMG/M metagenome (GOLD analysis project Ga0207952, IMG submission 184831) | Serpentinite rock and fluid subsurface biosphere microbial communities from McLaughlin Reserve, California, USA - CR12Aug_8Ca (SPAdes) | ecosystem: Environmental > Terrestrial > Deep...
AGCAATAAAACAAACCCCCTCTTTCTTAACAGTATTATACTTTCGTAAAACCATTAATAATTCAGTTTCGCCATTGGCTGTGGCTGCGGGGGAAATAATGGATTTTTGTAAGGCAGAAACAATTTCGTTTGGGAATACCCCAAATCCAACAAAATCAACCAATAACCTACTATATATTGATTTCCATTCTTTTCCATGTGGCTCTACCCGATTTTGATACTGTTCAAAAGTAAGTAAGTGGGCCAGCTCGTGTAAAAGAGTAATTAAAAATTCATAGGAATTCAAATTCCCATTTACACTAATTCGATGATTGTTTCCTTGATGTGCATGTCTATAATCGCCTAAAACCGATTTCCTACTTTTAGCAACAGTTAAATGTACTTTATATTGATAGAGGTATTTAACAACATAATCAAAACTACCCGTAGGTAAAAATCGGGATAACTCATGCAATGGATGCTCAATTGCTGCCATCTTTTTTAGTAGGTTTTATTTGCATGGCCATCTTAACTTCCAACCAGGTATAGAGAATATACAATCCCATACTTACAAATATGCCATTCACACTTTGGGCTTCCCCTACATTATATAAGTAAATAAACGCTGCCGTTCCTAATACAAATAATTTCAAAACTACAGACCCCATTACGCCTCTTACCATGGCATGTGGATTGGTGTTGTTAGCCGACTTTATTTGTGAACGAATACTGATTGAACAAATTACAAACAATAAGGTGTTTGCGCCTGCTACCATGATTGGATCGATCTGTTTTAGTTTTAATGTATCACTCAATAGAAAACAAATAGTATTGACGAGTCCAAATAAAACAATAAGGGGTATATATAGTTGTTGCAATTTGCTTTTCATTAATAACGATTTAGTCGTTTGAAGCTTCCACTTTAGGTAAAGCCAACGGTATTGTATCTAAAGTAGCTGGTTTATCACCAGCTAATACCTTTTTTATTCCCTCTAAATATTGCTCTTTATATCTGATTTCATTTTCCAGTGAATCGGTCCTGATTTTTAATATCTGCAAAGCAGTTCTACTTTCCTTGGTACCATACCCAGGTATATAATATTTTAAAGGAGAAAAAGCAATTAAAGCAATCGTAAAACCAACCAATAGAACAAATACAGTACTTAAACCGATATATACACTTAATCTAGATAATCTAAATGCGACCATTTCTTCATAAGTATCGTCATTCATAATTACCAAACGATAGGTATTCCTTAATCGTTTAAAAGTATTTCCTGTATTTATTTTACTCATATTATAAAAACTGGTTAAAGGTAAGGATTGGTTCGGTTTTATATCTGTATGGTGCAGAAATAACTGTATTTTTAATGGATTTTATGCGCCAATTTCTAAAATATCCAAAACAGTGCCTTTTAGGCATTCTTCTATTAAGTTGTACTTATTTGAGTGCACAACCCAATACTTCAATTGAATTAACGAAACCAGAAAAATACCAAAGCCGTTTACTCCCTGCAGAAAAAACAGGTAATAAAAAGTTTACAATCCCAAAAAGACTCTATAATAATACCGTTAGCCATTTCAATTACTATTACAATGCATCGGTTAAGCTGAATGATATTATTTTAGCTGCAAAAAACCAACACAAAGAAGATTATACCCAACTATTGCCTTTCTATAATTACTCATTAAATGAAACAGCAAAAGGGCAAATAGACAGTGTTATTTACAAATGTACCGCTGGCATATTATTGCACGACTTAAGGAGTGACTGGGTAGACCAGTTGTACTTATTAATGGGTAATGCTTATATGCATCGAAAAGATTTTGATTCGGCTGCTTTGGTGTTCAATTATATCAACTATGCATTTGCAGCCAAAGACGATGGTTACGACTTACCTATTGGCAGTAATCTAAGCAGTAAAGGCGGTTCATTTTCAATTAGCACCGATGAAAAAAGAAATTTTTGGAAAAAAATTAGTTCGCCAAAGCCTGCAAGAAATGAAAGCTTTTTATATCAATCGCGAAATTTTATTGAACAAGAAAAGCTAGCAGAAGCAGAAGCATTATTACAAATTTTAGCTGCAGACAAATTTTTCCCTGAAAGACTAAAAACATCTTGGAACGAATACACTGCCTATTTGCTTTATAAGGAAAAGCAATTTGATAGCGCGGCATTTTATCTTTCAAAAGCTTTACCCAATGCAAATACAAAATTGGAAACAGCAAGATGGGAATATTTGATTGCCCAAATGTATTCCTTGTCTAACCAAGATTCTTTGTCAGTTATTTGGTATGAAAAAGCAATTAGTCATACTACTGACCCACTGATGGATGTGTATGCTCGGCTAAATATTGTTGCATTGTCTTCCGATAAAAAAGTGAATGCGGTTAATTATCATTTATCGCAGCTTTTGGCAATGGCCAAAAAGGAAAAATACCAAGGCTACAGAGACCTAATTTATTATGCAGCAGCCGAATTAGAAATCAGACAAAACAATTTAAAAAATGCTGAAAACTGGTTGTATAAAAGCATAAATTATAGTGAGGGCAATAATATTCAGAAATCAAAATCCTATTTTCTTTTAGCTGAAACCCTCTATAAAAATAAAAAATACATACCTGCAGCAGCCGCTTATGACAGCTTAACTGTAAGCTTACTAAATGCAACAGAAGCAACTACGGTAAATCAAAAAAAATCGCCTTTAAAAAGAATTGCTCTTTCACTTAAATCAGTTAACAGAGAGGATAGTCTTCAACGAATTGCTTTATTGCCTGAACCTGAAAGAGAAGCTTTATTAAAAGCATTATTAAAAAAAATAAGAAAAGAAAAAGGATTAAAAGATACAGATTCAGAAACAAGTTTTGGATCGGGTAACGCAATAGCTGCGCCCACAGACTTGTTTGCACCTCCATCTGGCAATACAGGATTTTACTTTACGAACAACTCCCTTAAAACCAAGGGGCTTTCAGATTTTAAAGCTAAATGGGGGAATAGACCCAATATAGACAACTGGAGAAGACAGTCTGCAATAGATAGAAATGTTGGCGCAATAGCAATTGACAATGATCAAAAGCCAAACAGCTCAAAAGCAACACAAAATACCATTTTGAGCATAGAAACATTGAGAGACAGTATTCCACTTACTTCCGAAAAACTAGCCACCTCTAACGATACTATTTTAAACGCACTTATTTTAACTGCTGGTGTTTTTCAATATCAATTAAGCGATGTTTTAGCGGCCACTGAAACTTATGAAGAAATTGCAAAACGTTTTACCGAGAGTAGTGAATTAGAGGAAGTTTGGTTTCAATTACATAATTGTTATCGTAAACAAAACGAGTTTAAAAAAGCAGATTCTGTAAAGCAACTATTAAATTCATTTTACCCCAAAGGAAAAAACAATCAACTACTTCAATCTGGTGTAGCTTTAAAACCAGCAATAACCAACCAACTTTACGAAAATATTTACAACCAATTTATTGAAGGAAAATTTGATGAAGCCATTGCCAACAAAAAGAAAGCAGATGCACAATTAGGTAATTCTTATTGGACACCCCAATTAATCTACATAGAATCTGTTTATTATATTAAACAAAAGCAAGACAGTATTGCTAAAAATAGACTGAACGAAATTAGTCGACTCTTTCCATCTAGCCCAATAGCAGAAAAAGCAAAAACCATGTTAGAAGTGCTAAATAAAAGAGCTGAGATAGAAGCTTATTTAACCAATCTTGTTGTAGAAAGGCCTATTGAAGTAGTTGAAAGAAAAATAGATTTAAACACTACCAATGCACAAGATTTACCTATCGTTTCAAAAGCCCCATCAGTTGTAAAAGTTCCAGAAAAAGTAACTAATAATTTGCCTATTACCGCAGCCCCAATAGAAAAAATAATTGCTCCTGAAACCTATGAGTTTAATGCATCAGATTCTCAATATGTTGCCATAGCCTTATATAAAGTAGACCCGATTTTTGTGAGTGAAGCAAGAAATGCCTTTAATAGATTTAACCAAGAGCGGTATTATGGACAGAAACTCCCTATTAACGTAATTAGAGTAAACGATACAGAACAAATATTATTAATGGGGCCATTTATAAATGCTGCGGAGGCAAGCACTTATACCGATAAGAATAAGTCTTTAGCTGCATCTAGAATTATGCCATGGCTAACTACCGATAAATACAGCTTTAGCATTATTAGTCCTAAAAACTTAGCCCTTTTAAGAAAAAAAGGAGAAACAACTACTTATTGGCAACTAGTGAGAAATCTGTTTCCTGATAAGTATTAATTTTACCCTTACAAAAACAGCGCATTAACCATGAGTAAACCGGTTCGTATTTTTTGGCGTATATTTTTTGGAGGCGTTGCCTTTGTAATTATTCTGTTGGCAATGCTCAATTTTGGATGGATTGGGAGTATGCCAGACTTAGATGATATTGAAAACCCCTCCGCTTCTTTGGCTTCACAGGTTTATGCTGAAGACGGAACGCTAATGGGTAAGTACTATATAGAAGACCGAATTAACGTACAATATAAAGACATTAGTAAGCATATTATTGAAGCTTTAATTGCAACCGAAGACGAACGTTTTTATGAGCACAGCGGCATTGATGCAAGGTCATTGGGCAGAGCCATTTTCTACTTAGGTAGTGAAGGAGGAGCAAGTACGATTACCATGCAAACTGCCAAAAACTTATTTACAGAGAACTGGAGTACGAAGAATTTTATTTTACGGGCATTGCAAAAAATTAAAGAAGGTATCATTGCTGTTAAACTAGAAAGAAACTTCACCAAGGAAGAAATCATCACTTTGTATTTGAATACCGTTGCATACAGTGATAATGTTTATGGAATCAGAAACGCCTCTAAAACATTTTTTCAAAAAGAACCCGATCGAGTAAATGTGGAAGAAGCGGCAGTGTTAATTGGCATGCTTAAAGGAGCAACCCTTTATAACCCAAGAAGAAATCCAAAATTATCACTAGACAGAAGAAATACGGTTCTAAGCCAAATGGTTAGAAACAACTATTTAGATGCACAGCAAGCAGAAATATTAAAACGCCAGCCCATTGAATTGAATTACAAAAAATTAGATGAAACAACCGGCTTAGGCCCTTATTTTAGGATGATTCTTGGAGAAGAGATGAAAAAATGGTGTAAAGAAAACACCAAAAATAATGGAGATCAATACGACTTATACAGAGATGGTTTAAAAATTTATACCACCATTAACCCAAGAATGCAACTCTATGCAGAAGAAGCAGTAGCAAAGCATATGAGTTATATGCAGAAGCTATTCAACACGCAAGAAAATATAAGAACTGGTAGCATTTGGAAAGGTTTTGAAACCAACTTAGATCAAGCAATCAAACAAACCGATCGTTGGAAAAATTTAAAGAGAGAGGGCTTAACCGACGAAGAAAACCTACGTACTTTCTATCAAAAAGTACCCATGCGTGTATTTGCTTGGAACAATAATAGAGGCATTGATACCACAATGACTCCATTTGATTCGATTAAGTATCACAAACAAATGTTGCAAGCAGGTTTTATGGTGATGGATCCATTAAATGGTCAAATAAAAGCTTGGGTAGGTGGTATTGATTTTAAAACATTTAAATATGACCATGCCAATATCAATACAAAAAGACAAGTGGGAAGTACGATTAAGCCATTGTTATATAGTTTGGCAATTGAAGAAGCTGGATTAAATCCTAATTCACCTGTTCAAGATATTCAACAAAATTTTGGAGAATATGGATTGGTTCCTGCAACATCTAAAACATGCACAGGTGCAACTATTCCAATGGCCATTGCATTAGCCAAATCTAGAAACTGTGCTTCAGCTTATATTATGAAGCAGTTAGATAATACCGCCAATAACGGCGCTAAAAGATTTGTGGAGTTTTTAGAGAAATGCGAGTTGAAAACAAAAATTGACCCCTATCCATCTATTGCATTGGGGGCTTGTGAAATTTCATTATTTGAAATGATGCAAGCATACAGTATGTTTCCTGGAAGAGGCTTTAATGCGAAGCCGATGTATATTACCAGAATTGAAGATAGAAATGGCAATGTATTAGCCACTTTTACTCCGCAAAGAAAAGAAGTAATCAATGATGTTACTGCTTACTCTGTTATTAAAATGATGCAAGGAGTATTGACCAATGGAACGGGTGCAGGCATTTGGGGTTATGGAATTCCGGGGGGATTACAAGTGGCTGGAAAAACAGGAACCACCAACAATAATAGCGACGCTTGGTTTATGGGGTATACCCCTCAATACCTTGCTGGAGGCTGGGTTGGTTGTGATGATCGTTTTATTCGGTTCAATAGTAAAAATGGAGAAGGTGGTAGAGCAGCAATGCCCATCTGGGCCTATTTCTTTAATAAAGCTATTGCCGATCCTAATTGTGGCATTGATACTAAACTCAGCTTTATTAAGCCTGAAGTAATGAGTAATGATATTATCATAGATTATATCAATGGCACCAACCCCATTTTAGGTGGTGAAGGAGAAGATATGGGAACAGGCACTTCAGAAGATTATGAGATTCCTAAAAACATTAAACCAGAAGATTTAGGAGCAGAATCAGACATCATCATTGAAAATAAAAAACCTACTACCCCACCTACAATTCCAGCAAACAATACCAACAAACCTGCTGAAAAACCTAAAGCAGTACTACCCCCTCCTATTAAAAAACCAGGTGGGAATAAATAATTATTGATTCAATTTGATTAATCCAAAAGCCGAATTGAGCCCTTTAGAAGATGTATAAATCCATTCAATAATGGATGGTCCATAATTACTGTAGAATAAGGCAATATTTTCTTGACGCTCTTGCAAACTATTTCCAGGAAACAAGTTTTCTTTTAATACCTGTATCTGGTGTTCTGCTGTAGAAAACTTTCTTTTTTCTGCTCTTCTAATTTTAGTTTCGAGCGCTTTAATTTTTTTCAAAGCACTTGCTTCTAGTGCACGAATATGCTCAATTAAAGACGCATCTACTAATGCAGCTTTTTGATGAAGCTTCGTGTAAAATTGCGTTAAGTGTTCCAATTCTACAGAAAGGCTTAACTCTTTATCTGAATGCTTTATTACATAATCTTTAACTAATTGATGTGTTGGCAGAAACAGTTCTTCATCAGTTAGTGCTAAAGCAGTTTGCTTGACAGCAATTTTAGGAGAAAATATGGCAAAAGAATTGCGCAGCAAAAGAATAGGAAATGCAACGCCAGCAGCTACAAATACATTCTTGAGTTCAAGCCAATATGCTAGTTCTCCTCCTCCTCCTATAAAAACTATATTCGGAAGAATAGATTCTTGAAATGCTCCACGCAAAATTACATTGGGACTAAACCTTTCAGGATGATGCTGAAGCTCTTGTAAAATAGTTTCTTTGGTAAATTGAATATTTAAATCAACAACGGAATAAACCCCATCCTTAAATTCAATTCTTTCTCTTTTATCATCAATTAAATAAAACAGATTGATGGGTCTACCTGCAGCCTGTACTTTATAATTTTCTTGCAATTTGCCAATGGTGGTTGCAACAATTTGTTGTGAAAACTGCTCGATTAATTCCTTTTCAATAATAGGAGCAAACATACTTTTTAATCGAGCATTATCAGGAACTAATACAAGCAACCCATAAGATCCAAAAAGTGCATTAACCAATTCTAAAGTGGCTTGCTGAATGGGTTTACCGATTGTATAACATGTCGAAAATAGTTGAGTCAACTCATTCCCAAAAGGTAATACCCCAATTTGCCCTGCAATGGAATGAATGAGTGAAATAAAAGCTTTGTCTACTTTCATTCTACCCACTGCACCTGTTTGTGAAGTGTTCCAAACTAATTTTTGTCCTCCAATAGTTACAAATCCCAATTCATCTAAATCGGCATCTTCGCTCCCCATATAATAAACTGGAATAAACTTTTTTTCTGGGAATTTTTCACCAAGCTCCGATGCCAACTTGATGGTATGAATAATCTTATAAATAAAATAAAGCGGCCCGGTAAAAATATTCGGCTGATGGGCGGTAGTAATGGTATATGCATTAGGCAAAAGCAATGATTGAATATGCGCTTGCACTTTTGGGGGAATTGCAATCCCCTGGTATTGTAAAGTCAGTTCTTCTACTAGTGCGCTTCTGTTTACCGGATGGAGATCTCTAGCATTCATTGCAGATTGCACACCGTTTAAATCGGTATTATGCAAATAGAATGGCTTTAAATTTTCGTGTTGCTGCAGGTAATCCTGCACAATCTTAGAAAAGTATCCGGTTTTTTCGTATGGCAAATACTGAGTGCTACAATCCATATAGAGTGTAAAAATACAACATCATTGAATTATCTAAGTCTTATATTATTGGATTATAGATTAATCAAATCTGTTTGGATGAAATGGAGATATATCCATGCTCAATGCGGAACCTTCAACAATTTCTGCTACCAATTTACCTGTACCAGCTCCCAAACTCAATCCTACCATGGCATGTCCGGTAGCCATGGTTAAATTATTCCATTGTTTTGTTCTCCCAATATAAGGGAGCCCATCTGCAGAACAAGGTCTATACCCATACCAAATTTTCTCATTGGGAGGTAAAGCAATATCAAATTGAGTATATACTGTTTTAACCGCATCTACTATACCTTGAACCCTATTCATTCTTGGGGGAGTTTTAGTTGAAGTGATTTCCATTGTACCCCCAAATCTGATTTTATTTCCATCCATAGGGGTTAAAGCAACTCTTCCTTCTACTAAAACACTTGGATGGTTAATATGATAAGGTGAATTCTCTAAAGTGATTGAATAACCTCTTCCAGGCATTAACAACAAATCCATATTCAGCTTTGCTGCCAATTCTCTGCTCCAAGAGCCAGAAGATAGTACTACTTCATCTGTTGGGTAAATGGTATTAATTGTTTTTACTCCTGTTATTTTTTTACCTTGTTTTTCAAAACCAATAACTTCTTCCCCCTTTACCAGATTTACCCCTTTCTTGGCCAGCATGTCTAATAATTGTTGCATTAATTTATTGGGGTATAAATGAGCGTCACATTTAAACAATAGCGCCCCCAAAGCATCTATCTCGGTTTGTGGCTCTAATGACTGTAACTGATCTTTCGTAAGCATGGTAGTGTCTAACAAACCCAATTGATGCGCCTTATCGCACAAAGCTTTACACTTGTCTCCACCTTTATTGGTCTTAAAAATCTCCAATAATCCTTTGTGTTCATATGAAAAATTAAACGCTGCAGATTGGTCCCATTGTTCATACCAATATTGACTTAGCAATGCAATATCCCTTAAAGGGACTGCGGCTTTTTCCACATGTTGTTCTGTTGCAACTTGCATGAATTTCCACCCCCATTTAATTAAATTAATATCCAAACGGGGTTGAACATAAAAAGGACTTTTAGGGTTCCACATCCACTTTAATCCTTGAGTAACAATTCCTGGAGTAGCTAAAGGTACAAAATGACTTGGGCAAACATATCCTGCATTGCCATAAGAGCAATTGTTTTGCATATCTGTTTTATCAATCACTGTTACTTCATGCCCTGCATTGCTCAAAAACCAAGCACTACTTAGACCAATGATACCTCCGCCTATGATGGTTATTTTCATTTAATTATACAGTTATTTTGAGAATAGCTCATTATCTTTAAGCTAATAATTATGGAAACTTACGGAAAAATTCTACTCATTGCTATGCCAGCTTTCTTGGTATTAATTTTACTGGAAAAATGGTGGGGAATTCGAAAAGGAAATGATACCATTAGAACCATGGATATGGTATCTAGTTTAACATCTGGTATTACCAATTCTACTAAAGATGTTTTGGGATTGAGTATTGCAGTTTTAAGCTATGACTGGATGGTAACCCATTGGGCAATTTTTCAAATTGAAGCCAATGTATTACTTTATATTATAGCTTTTATTGCATTAGACCTAACTGGATATTTAGTGCATCGAATTGACCATGAATTTAATTTTTTCTGGAACGCACATATCATTCACCATAGCAGTGAAGATTTTAATCTTGCTTGCGCCCTGCGCCAAAGCATTTCTACTTTTGTACGCCTATTCACTATTTTCCTTTTACCAGCGGCAATTTTAGGCGTTCCAACTCAGGTAATAGCAGTGGTTGCTCCATTACATTTGTTTGCACAATTTTGGTATCATACTCAACATATTGACCGAATGGGTTGGTTAGAGAAAATCATAGTAACACCTTCGCATCATAGAGTGCATCATGCAATTAATCCAGAATATTTAGATAAAAATTATGGGCAGATTTTTATTTTTTGGGATAAATGGTTTGGCACTTATCAAGAAGAATTGCCAACTATTAAACCTGTTTATGGCATCACAAGACCTGTAAGAACATGGAATCCCATTAAAATAAATTTCATGCATTTATGGTTACTCATAAAAGACGCATGGCATGCAAATAGCGTAATAGATAAACTACGCATTTGGTTTATGCCAACTGGTTGGAGACCTACAGATGTAGCAGAAAAATATCCTGTATTTAAAATTGAAGACCCTTATCATTTTGATAAATACGAAACCAAGGCGGGCCCTTTCTTCACAGCTTGGGTTTGGATACAGTTAGGATTGTTACTACTTTTTATTAGCTATTTATTTGGGAATATTGCCACCATCGGAAGTCCGGACATGTTTTATTATGGCTTATTCATTTATGTATTCGTTTATGCGTTTACAGAATTAATGGATGGCAATCCAAATGCTTGGGCTTGGGAATTATTAAAGGCAGGTTTAGGATTTTACTTGCTTATTAGCACCAAAGGATGGTTTGGACTTGGAGCTATTGTTTCTATCATGCCTTATATAATTGGCACTTATTTATTTTTATCCTTAGTGTTGACTATTTATTTTAAGAAAGAGAACAATCGCTATTCAATAGCGCATAATTAAAGACTCATTTCATATCCATAGCAGTAAAACTCAGAGGTAAAAGAGCAGCAGCATCTTCTAAAATATATACTACTCCTTCCATCCCACTTAAAATAAGTTTAATGGGTTGATGCTGTCTTATAGTTTGTTCTAAAAGGCTTTGCCTACATATTCCACAAGGGCTTACCGGTTTATTGCTTTCCCCTTTCAAGTTGTGATAACTGATGGCCATCGTTTTAATTGATACCCCATTGTATAATGATGATACAGCAGACAGCAATACTCTTTCTGCACATATCCCAACTGGATAACTGGCATTTTCTTGATTGGTCCCCTCAACCGTTTCTCCATTATTTAGTAGCGCCACAGCCCCAACTTGAAACTGAGAATAAGGGGCATACGCTTTTGCAGTTACTGCTCTTGCCTTTAGCAATAGTTGTGCATCTTCTGTTGAAAGAGCTGATGCATTCTCTAAGACTTGGTATTGGAATACAATTTCTTTCATTCAGTTTATTGAATCACTTTGAATAATCTATCCCATCTTGGTCCTTTATTCCAGCTAAACCAAATTAAAGACGCTTTACCTACAATATGAGTTTCAGGAACAAAGCCCCAGAAACGGCTGTCTTGGCTTCTATGACGATTATCACCCATCATCCAATAATAATTGTATTGAGGTGTATAACTATTAACCTCTTGGCCATTAATAATGAATTGACCGTCTTTTTCTTCTAAAACATTGTGCTCATAAACGGTAATCAACCTACGATACAATGAAATATTATTTTGATTTAAAGCAATTGCTTTTCCTTTTTGTGGAATGGTAAGCGGCCCATAATTATCCAATGTCCATGGAAAATTTGCTTCATCATTAGGAAAGAACATGCCTACATTCGTATCCACATATTTAGTTAAAGAAATAACACCTGGGTATTTTTTTACTTTTTCTGCAGCTGCTGCAGTGATATTGAAAATGTATGTTTTACTATCTGGTCCAGGTGAAAAATTGCCATTATTATTTTCTAAATCAATGCCCAACTCATCTTGTAGAAATTCATCAGAAAAACCTGACCCATTAGTGGTGGCAATATAATCTGTTTGGGCGCCCTCTGGTAGTTCAGCAGGTTTTCCATTGATAAATAAATCGGCATTTTTAATTTCTAATATATCTCCAGGTACCCCTACACATCTTTTGATATAATTATCTGTTTTGTCCATTGGATGAACCAAAATAGGATACTCAGCTAATAAGGCTTCCCTATTTCCTTTAAATTGACTACTTCTTAAAACTTCGTAATAGGTAATTTTACTTCCAAATTCAGGTAAGTTAATTATAGTGTCCCCTGCAGGAAAATTAAATACTACTGCATCATTTCTTTTGACTGTTGTTAAGGCAGGCAGCCTTTTGTAGGGCAATTGAACTTCTTTTATATAAGAAGGAGTGGTTAAGCTAAAAGGCATGATATTATGTACAAACGGAAAAGAAACGGGAGTTTGAGGAACTCTTGGGCCATAACTCATTTTACTCACAAATAAAAAGTCGTTCACCAATAAACTCTTCTCCATACTTTCTGTTGGAATTACATAAGCTTCAAAAACGAATGTTCTAATGATGGTTGCTGCAACTACAGCAAAAACTCCAGCATCAATCCATTCTCTTGAAGCAGGCTTGTGGTAATGATTCAGCGCTTGTGGACCATGCCATTTTTCTTTTTCAGAAAACCCTAAATAGGGGAAATAAATAAATGGGAAGAACACTACAGCAGCATGTGCAGGTACAGAAACTTTCTTGAAATTCATCACAAAAATGATGGTAATCCAAATGGTGATAAACTGACCTGCAATAGGGATTAATTGTAACCAAAACCAAAATCGTTTAATTTCTGCTTTTTGAACAATTTCCCAAGTATTGTAAAATGGAACAAAAGCCTTCCATGCATCAATGCCGGCTTTCTTAAACATGCCATACATACCAATATGCCAACCTAATATTCCAATAATAAACAACGCTAAGCCCATAAAACGGTTTTAGTTTAAACAAATGTATCTAATTCAAATACAATGCTCAATAATTAAATATAATGTTTTGCTAAATATAATTTTTAACGTCCTCTGCCAATATTTCCTTCCCAGAAAGTATAATTAAACGCTCCACCACATTTCTTAACTCCCTAATATTACCTGTCCAATTATGCTTTTTCAACAGCTCTAAAGCATTATTAGCTATAGTTTTTGTTGCTTGACCATAATCTTTTGCTATTTCAGTTAAAAAATGAGTGACTAATAGCGGTATATCTTCTCTTCTTTCGTTTAAGGAAGGAACATGAATTAGAATAACCCCTAAGCGATGGTATAAATCTAAACGGAAATTTTTCTCGGCCACTTCCTTTAATAAATCTTTATTGGTTGCAGCCACCACTCTTACATCAACTGCAATTTCTTTATCTCCACCCACCCTAGTAATTTTACCCTCTTGCAAAGCTCTTAGCACTTTAGCTTGAGCACTTAAACTCATATCGCCAATTTCATCTAAAAAAAGGGTTCCTCCATTTGCTTGTTCAAATTTTCCAATCCGTTGTTTTATGGCAGAAGTAAATGACCCCTTTTCATGCCCAAATAATTCACTCTCTATTAATTCTGCAGGTATAGCAGCACAGTTCACTTCAATCAAAGTTCCTGATGCCCTATTACTTTTTTCGTGCAACCATCTTGCTACCAATTCTTTCCCGCTTCCATTTTCGCCTGTCACTAACACCCTTGCATCTGTGGCAGCAACTTTTTCAATGGTCTCTTTAATTTTAATAATCGGTGCAGACTGTCCAATGATTTCTTGAATACCTGCCACTTTTTTCTTTAATACTTTGGTTTCTTTAACCAAACTATTTTTATCCATAGCGTTACGGATGGTAATCAATAACCTGTTTAAATCAGGTGGCTTAGCTATATAATCAAATGCACCCTTTTTAACCGCATCTACTGCAGTTTCAATATTACCATGTCCGCTAATGATTATAATTGGTACATCAGCATTAATCTCTTTTGCTTTTTGCAAAAATTCTATGCCATCGATTTTTGGCATTTTAATATCGCAAAGCACCAAATCAAAATTGGCTGATTTGAATTTTTTTAATCCCTCTTCTCCGTCAGTTGCTTCTTCTGTAGTATATCCTTCATTATTTAAAATATCTTTTAATACATTCCGAATAGCTCTTTCGTCATCAATAATTAGTATGGAAGCCATATTTGAGTTTATTTACGAAGTTAATCATTGCAAATTGATTCTGACACCCATATAACCATTACGAATTGGAGCTGGATTAAAGTATCGATTCCCAACAGCATTAATATCATTACCTAAACTATATGTCTGGTTCAATAAATTATCGGCCCCTGCAAATAATTGAAATTGGTATTGCTTCCATATAATTTGCTTGGATAATTTAGCCTGTAATAATTCATAGCCTTCTGCATAAACTGTTGCAGCATCATTCAACGATATTTTACTGGTTAAGTTGGCAGTAATATTAAATGCCCAACCATTCTTATGTGCAAAATTAAAAGTGGATACCCACATATATTTAGGAACTCCAGTAATTGGATTGCCATTGAAAACTGCGCCAGCCTGTTGATAATCAATAAAACGATAAGGTTGAAAACTAAATGAATTGGTAAAATCAATATTGTACTTTTTACCTTTTGAGTCTTTTATCAATATATATTTAATCATTGCCTCAAGACCATTTTGATTGGTTGCTCCAGCATTAATAAAATATTCATTCCCGTTAACATCAGCCCTTCTAACTATGGCATTTTTTAGCTGGAAAGAATAAAATGATAAGTCTAATAATATTTGATCATTGAACAAACTACCTTTTATTCCAATCTCTGTATTCCAGCCTTGCTCGGCATTTAATTGAGGATAAAAATTACCATCAGATGGCCTAATTTCGGCTAAACTTGGAGCAGAAAAACCTCTTGCAATAATTCCATATAAATTTAAGTTTGTAGTCAAACTATAGTTCAATGTAAATCTTGGGCTAATAGGAGATTGTATTTTCCTATTACTAAGCGGCTGATTCATTATCAGCAATGACTTAAATTCATACAACTGTTGATTCAAACTAATTCCTGCATTCACCAGTAACTTTTGAGCAGGTTTAAAACTCCATTGAGTAAATAAGAACCCTTGTCGAGTATAAACAATATCATCCGCTTGAATCAATCCTGCAACCCCCTTGTTATTGGTATAATTTTGTATGGCAGATTCATTGATTAAGTATTCTGTTCCTATTATCCATTTCCATTTATTTAACACTGATTTTGGTTGAATTACCCATTGTATACCTGCTGATAAATTCAATTCATTTCTCTTCTCAAAATTGGTAATAAACGGATTAGAAAAACCAGTTTGATTAATTGATACAAAACTTTTGATTACTTGTTGTTGATTAATCTGATAACTATCATGTACTCCTACCCATAGGGTATTATTTTGAATGCCTGCTTTTTGAACAATTGCACTTGGTAAAGTGGCCGTTGCTTGCCTAGACAAACGTGGATTAATCAACATTTGAGCTGCTGTTATTCCACCAGGTGTTTGATAATTTAATTGGGTATAAAAAATACCTGTTCTTATTAAGTGTTTAGCCCTTTTCAATCCAGCGCTCCATGAAATACCTGTTCTATTTAAGTTGGATTGCTCTCTATATCCATCAGATTGCAAGCGATGTAATTGCAAACTAGAAGTAAATTGAGCATTGCTATTCGCCCATTGAAATTGTTGTTGATTATACCCAAAAGATCCACCTGTTAGTACAATAGAAGCATATTGCTTTGGTTTTTCAGAAAAAGATAAATCCTGATTCAATAAAAATACCCCTCCAGTTCCAGCTCCATACATACTCGATGATGGCCCCTTAGCAATCTCCACCTGATCAATTAATGATGGGTCAATTAGATTTAAATAGGTATTACCTGTAGCATCCGAGAATGGTATATCATTCCAATACAATTTCACATTTCTGATACCAAAAGGGGATCGCAATAAGCTTCCTCTTAGTGAAAGTCGGTAACTACCTGGTGAACGCTCTTCCATCCTTACCCCAGCCACCAAATTCATTGCGGGTAAAATAGAGGCAGGCGAAAATTGCATCAATGCTTTTTT
>Ga0207952_1000932_pt1 | contig 16060 bp, 10 predicted proteins | sample SubbioR12Aug_8Ca_FD_184831 | JGI IMG/M metagenome (GOLD analysis project Ga0207952, IMG submission 184831) | Serpentinite rock and fluid subsurface biosphere microbial communities from McLaughlin Reserve, California, USA - CR12Aug_8Ca (SPAdes) | ecosystem: Environmental > Terrestrial > Deep...
TTCCTCGCTGCTCGTTTCGGCGAGGATCACGACGAACTCGTCGCCGCCGTAACGGGCCAGGATATCGCCGCCGCGCAGCGCCTCCTGGACGCAGCGGGCAAACTGCTGGAGATAGCGGTCGCCGACCGGGTGACCGTAGCTGTCGTTGATCACCTTGAAATTGTCGAGATCGATCAGGAGCAGGCCGAACTGGTAGGCGTGTCGTCCGGCGCGGCCGATCTCGTAGTTGATCAGCTCCCAGAACACGCGCTGATTGAACAGGTCGGTCAGCGGATCGCGCGTTGCGTAGTACTCCAGGTCGCGCGTGTATTTGTAGATCGCCTTGACCGAACCGACGACGTTGAGCAGCGTCGACAGGACGCTGTCCAGCACCAGAACGCGCGTGTCGTCATCGACATCGGCGGAGTGCACGCCGATCCCGACGATGCCGCCGATTTTCGGCGTATCGACGAAGAAGGACTTGACGCGCAGGTTGATCTCGCTCTCCGACAGGCTGAACTCGGCGGCGCCACTGTGCACCACGTTATGGCGCAAGGTGCAGGTGGCGAATTCGCCGAAGCGCGAATTGACGGCGAGCGCCTCGCGGATATGGCGCTCCATCATTTCGCGCGTTGCCGTGGTCGGCGGATTGAGCCAGAAGATCTCCAGGTCGAACAGCTCGTCGTCGATCTTGAACACCGAAAACAGGACGTGCGTACTGATCACCCGGTTGATTTCGACAATCAGCTGCTTGACGTACTCGCGCCAGTCCTTGACGACATCGGAGGTAATGACAAACTTCTCCAGCAGGCCGATTTCGAACTTGAGGATATCCTTGTCGACGGCGATGGCGCGCAGCTTGCCGACCAGTTCGTGCAGGCCGCCGAGGATCTGGTTGAGCTCGACGAAACCCAGGTCGTGCCTATCCAGCGCGACGTGCTGCAGATCGCGTACCGCATTGACGTTGTCGAAGCTCGCACGGACCGCGCTCACCGAGCGTTCCAGACGCCGCGTCACCCACCACACGGCGGCGACCGCGAAGCCGATGAGGAAGGGCAGAAAGGCCAGCAAGGTGGTTAGCAGGTCGTGCTGCGCGCGCTGCTGCAGCCTGGCCAGATCCTGCTCGACATCGACCGCCCCGAGAACGCTGCCGACCAGCGCGTTGCGGTGACAGCGCAGGCACTTCTCCTCGGCCACCAGCGGATAGATGTAGCGCACGGTGTTCGCGGTATCGACACGGCGCAACTGGCCATCCTTCAGTGCCGCGGAGAGCTCGACATCGACCGCCGGCTGCTCGATTTCACCGAAGCGATCCTCGACCAGCGCACCGCGGTAGATCTGGATCTTCATCATCGAGTCGCTGCTCGCGTCGTGCGTCGCGCGCAGGAAAGACTCGGCCTGCTCACGGCGCCAGCCCGAACTCATCAACTCGTACATGGCGCCGAAGGTAATGCGCGCCACGCTCTCGGAAGTCTTCAGCGCGTTGTCGCGCACCGCACCGCTGAAAATCTTGCCGACCGCCAGATAACTGCCGCCGAAAAAGACCAAGGCGACGACGGCCGAAGCCGTGAAAATAAAAGTCCTGATACGCATCGGGTTACTCCCTGTATCCCCTCGCAATTCCGCTCTTTTTTCGGCGGTATCCCTTGCCTGAAAAGCTGACGCAGGCCGGGATCACCAAAATAACCGATCAATTGCCGAAAAAACAAGAGGGCATATCAACAAACGCCCCACGCCCGCCGCCTTGCCGTGCATCCGGCGACGAGGAAGGGCGAACGCACCGGGCGCTGCAGCACGGGGTAAAATGGCCGCTGTATCCGCCAGCGGCCCTGCGCCTTCCCGGCAAAACCCATCGAAATCCCCGGAGAACCACCCATGCGTCGCATCACGCTAAGCCGCTACCTGATTGAAGAACAACGCGAGAAGGGCAAGATCAACGCCGACTTGCGCCTGCTGATCGAAGTGGTGGCGCGCGCCTGCAAGAGCATCGCCATCGCCATCGGCAAGGGCGGCCTCGGCGGCGAAGGCGGCATCCTCGGCGAAGCCGGCAGCGACAACGTGCAGGGCGAGGCGCAGAAAAAACTCGACGTGCTGTCCAACGAAATCTTCCTCGAAGCCAACGAGTGGGGCGGCCACCTCGCCGGCATGGCCTCGGAAGAAATGGAGCTGCCGCACGCCATTCCGAACCGCTACCCGCAGGGCGAATACCTGCTGCTCTTCGACCCGCTCGACGGCTCCAGCAACATCGACATCAACGTCTCGGTCGGCACCATTTTCTCGGTGCTGCGCTGCGCCGAGGGCGACGATCCGACGCAGTCGAACGCCTACCTGCAGGCGGGCACGCAGCAGGTCGCTGCCGGCTACGCGCTCTACGGCCCGACCTCGCTGTTCGTGCTCACCGTCGGCGACGGCGTCGTCTGCTTCACGCTCGACCGCGAGATCGGTTCCTTCGTGCTGACGCAGGAGAACATGCAGATTCCGCCGGAGACGAAGGAGTTCGCCATCAACATGTCGAACATGCGTTACTGGGAAGAGCCGGTAAAGCGCTATATCGACGAGTTGCTGGAGGGCAAGGAGGGGCCGCGCGGCAAGAATTTCAACATGCGCTGGGTGGCGTCGATGGTCGCCGACGTGCATCGCATCCTGACGCGCGGCGGCATCTTCCTGTACCCGCTCGACAGCCGGATCGCGGCGCAGGGCGGCAAGCTGCGCCTGCTCTACGAAGCCAATCCGATGGCCTTCATCGTCGAGCAGGCCGGCGGCGCGGCAAGCACCGGCCGCTGCAACATCATGGACGTGCAACCGGCCGCCCTGCATCAGCGCATCCCGGTGATCCTCGGCTCGAAAAATGAAGTCGCCGTGGTCGCCGCCTACCACGCGCAGGACTGAGCCGCGCGATGTCGCTACGTCACCCGATCATCTCCGTGACCGGCTCGTCGGGCGCCGGAACGACCAAGGTCACGCGCACCTTCCAGCAGATTTTCTGGCGCGAGAACGTGCGCGGCGCCTTCGTCGAAGGCGACAGCTACCACCGCTATACGCGCCTCGACATGGAGCGGCAGATCCAGGCCGCCGAACGCGACGGCCGGCCCGTCCCTTCGCACTTCGGACCCGAAGGCAACGACTTCGCAGGCATCGAAAAACTCTTCCGCGAATATGCCGAAACCGGCGCCGGCCGCTTCCGGCACTATATCCACAATGAAGTGGAAGCTGCCGAACTGGGTGGCGAGATCGGCACCTTCACCGACTGGCGGGACATTGAGGCCGACACTGACATCCTGCTCTACGAAGGGCTGCACGGCGCGGTGAAGACCGACGACGTCGACGTCACCCGCTACCCGGACCTGATCATCGGCGTCGTGCCGACGGTCAACCTCGAATGGATCCAGAAGATCCACCGCGACACGCGCAAGCGCGGCCACTCGCTCGAAGCGGTGACCGACACCATCCTGCGCCGCATGGCCGACTACGTGCACTACATCACGCCGCAGTTCTCGCGCACACACATCAACTTCCAGCGCGTGCCGGTGGTCGACACCTCGAACCCCTTCATTGCCAACGACATCCCGAGCCAGGACGAATCCTTCGTCGTCATCCGCTTCGCCAACCCGCGCGGCATCGACTTCCCCTACCTGCTGACCATGCTCGACCAGTCCTTCATGTCGCGCCCCAACACCATCGTCATCCCCGGCGGCAAAATGCCGCTGGCCATGCAGCTGATCCTGACGCCGATGATCTGGAAGATGATGGAACAGAAACACGCCGCCGGATAAGCGGAGGCTTCTTGAACGACGCGCTAGCAAGGCTTTCATGCCACCGCGGATCTGGCGGTCTTTCCGTCGGAAACATTAACTATCTGGAGGATTCTGCTTTGAATTACAGGCAAGACGGTTTCATCAGCTTCGCTGCCATGAGCATTCTGGTCGGTGGTCTGGCCTTTGCCGGACTGCTCTTGTACGGTCTGAAATCCGGTCAGGAATTACCACTCTGGCCAGCGATCGCCGTGGCACTGGTCAATATTGTTGCTGCCGGAAAAATAATTTTCGACGTCAAGAAGGCGAAGAAATTGCAGCAACAGCAGCAAGCAGGCGCAGCGAACGCCAGCGCGGCCAAACCAGTGCGCCGCTAGCACGCCTTCCTGAATAGCCGAAAGAATAATGAAAACCACCAAAGCGAAAAAGTGGCTGTGGCGATTGTCGGTTCCGGCGCTGATCGCTGGATGCAACGGCGACGCCGATCGTCCTGACCCGTTCGCCGCAATGGAAGGCGAAGCCATCTACAAGGCCGAATGCGCGGCCTGTCACGGCGCCCGGCTTGAAGGGCAGCCGGATTGGCGCACACGTCGCCCGGACGGCAAGCTGCCGGCGCCGCCGCACGACGCCACCGGTCACACCTGGCATCATCCAATGGAGCAACTGGCGGCAATCACCAAGCACGGAATGGTGCCGCCCAACGCGCCAGCGGGATACGTCTCCGACATGCCGGCATTTGGCGGCAAGCTGACCGACCGGCAGATCCAGAACGTATTGACCTATATTGAAAGCCAATGGCCGCCGGACATCCGCGCCCTGCGTGCCGAACGACTTCAGCAGAAGTAAAGATCTGCCAGATGGGGCTGCCCGAATCGCCAACCTGCAGCCGCTGGCCGTCGATTATCAGTCAGGAGATGAAGGCGAGTCACCGGCAAACGAATAGCCGGATTTATTCCGTTTTGCCCGATACATGGACTTGTCCGCGTTATCGAGCAGTGCCTGCGCGGTGTCGCCGTCTTGCGGGAAAATCGATATTCCGATACTTGGTTTGATCGACAAGCCAATCGCCAGATCACGCACCCGGATGTCACACGGAACCTCGACCGCCTTGATGATCTTTTCTGCGATAACCACGATGTCCCGCGGCTCCGAGACATCCATCAGCATGTACAGGAATTCATCGCCGCCATGACGGCAGACGGTGTCATCGTCGCGGGTAATCTCCTTGAGACGCCCGGCAATCGTCTGCAGGACAATGTCACCGACGTCGTGCCCATGCACATCGTTGACCATCTTGAAGTCATCAAGGTCCATGAACATCACGGCGAAAGAAAGGCCATGCCGCTTCGACTGCGCCAAACCATGCTCCAGCCGATCGTTGAACAGCGCACGGTTGGGCAGGCCAGTCAACGGATCATGCAGGGAAGCATGGCGAGCCTCGTCACCCTGTTTTGTCGCGATGAGCAATTGATCTTCCAGCAGGTGCCGCTCCTCGATCTCCTCCTTGAGTGCCAGATTGACCGATGACAACTCAGCCGAAGCGTCCTGCACCTTGCCTTCAACAGCCTCACTCTTCTCCAGGACATTTTCAACGGCGGGCAGCACTGCCCGTCCTTCGAACTCCTGTCTTAGCCCGGCGTTGACCGACGACATGTCATCGGCGCACTCTTCGACGATGTCTTTGACGCGCTCACTTTGTCCAAGCACCTGAGCCAGCGAATGATCTCGCTGAGTGCTCTTCAACAACTGCGCTGTACGCCTGATTTTCATGAGCCAGTGAGTCCTTTTAAGCAATCATGTGAATGATTTCATTGCCGGACTGCACAGTCTGTACGCGAACGAACACTCAGCGCTTGCCGGGGAATCGCTCTGTGCGGATGATCTGGAAGATGGAACAACGCCAGGCGGCCGGCCCGGCCTGACGGGCAGCAGGGCTGCAACCTGCTCGAACGATCGCCGGCGGCGGTCTTGTGAAGAATGGCGTATTTACTGCCTTGCAGGCCAGCACATCTTGTAGAACGCCAGCTGGCGGGCCTTCCAGGCACGGTGTAAAAGACGATCACGAATTGACATCAAATCGCAATGCGATAACGCGTAAGAGTTGCGCGGTCGTTACGTTACCGTGATTACTGTATGGCAGACTGCTTCGTGCCCTTAGCGGCCGCTCTAAGTGTCAAAGGTTCAGCGGCAGTATCCAAGTGGTGCTGTCATCCGAGGCGAAAACTCTTGGACAGCACCTTGGCCAAGGTTGCCATTCACAATGCATCGGTTTGATGGCCGTAGTTTGGCCGCAACAATCACCTGTTCAATCCAAACGGCTATGTGCAGAAGTAAATAATGCAATCGGGAATTCAATCACCTAAAAATAGACATCTACATGAACCCAACTGCACCGGCTAATGACCCCACATCAATTGTGACCAACAATACATGTTCCTGGGATAAAACTATCCATCCAAAGCATCTACATCCAGAAGACCAGCCGCCACGCTACTACGCAGGACGTCACTAATTCCCCGCGCCTTGTTTCCAAGAATTTCAACGCGAAAGCGCGCCCGCGTAATTGCGACATACAACCGTTGATGTGCAGCATAGTTGAGAAAATTTTGGCTAGGCTCAAACTCGAGTCCAGATCCATTCGGAGGAACTCTCCCTCCATCAATCCCTACCAGAATTACCCCCGCGAACTCCAAGCCACCTACAAATTCAGGGGCTGTCAGAACGAACCGCCCAGAGTTCTTAGCACGCGTTACTGCTTCAATATCCCCTCTGCTCTTCACAACCTCAACTGGCTTGCGACTTGTCTTTGAAAGTTCCTGTGAGCGTGCAAAGAGGTCATCACCGAAAACAATAATTGCGATGTCTGCCTTCAGAACACCCATTTCACGAGCGAGCGTGTCCGCCCGCCCAAAGGCGCTTTCAAGCATCACCTCGTCCGATGCGAAGTTTCGGAATACAGGTTTCCTAGACTTCCTCTCTTCCTCAGCAGTAAATGCGCTCACTGATGCGGTAAGTGGGTTGTGGAAGTTCGTAAAGAGAGTTGCGCCGCTTGAAGTCACCGAAAACGCGAGGTCTACAATTTCCGATGAACAACGGAAGACAGAGCGAATACGAGTCGGATCAGATTGACCGAGAGTGCCCGATGGGTCAAAAGCTGCTTCGAAAGACAAATCCGTCCAACCGCGGTCTCCCAGAGCCTGAGAGCGGTCTACAGAGTAGGCGATAGGTTGGTGAAGCTCGTTTTTCGTCAGCCTATGAAACACCGACAACTCATTAACATTGAACAAATGGGTTTCGTCTATAAAAATGGAACTGAAGCCTTCTCGGGCTCTCCGCCGCCGCCAGATTGGCGTATTTAGCTGAGACGTCGCACTGAGCACGACATCGTCGGTGTCGAACTGTGCAGCCGCCTCCAACTCACTTTGATATTTCTGGTACATGAGGTAAGCGAATGTCTTGTCGCCATCGCTCTCAACAGGTAAGCCAATTTTCAGGCGTTCCAATTTCTTGTACTTGCCAAGGTCTTGGTCTGCACGTCCCTTAATCTGGACGCTAATTTCGTGTTGAAGCATCTCAGCGATTGCCCAATGCTCGGTCTCTAATAAGTACTTTCGAAACGATTCCGATAGGAACGGAAAATGGGATTCGTACTCGTCGCGCAGAGCACGTTCTACGCCTTCAATCGCGTACAAGCGCTGAACAAGCTTCGATTCGTACGCATCTTTATCAACCAATTCCGATTCCGAAATCTCACGTTTCAGCAGATGCGCGCATAGCTCTTGGAGTGTGGTGACCTTGATTGACTGAGGCTTGGCAAGGAGTTCGAATTGATCACTCAAAAAATTTTCGCCGCCGTTCATGGCGAATAGGTTTTCAATTGTTCTTCGTGTTGGATCGCTGTGCGCGACGAATAGTGCCTGGTGCGGCTCCCCTGCTATCGAAGCGAATTCGACAGTCTTTAGCGCTTTCAGTACGAGACAAAGTGTTTTTCCCGTGCCTGCCGGTCCCTCGATCCGATGCGGTACAGTCAAAAGCGAGTTAACGAATGCCAACTGAGAGCTGGTAAGCACCTTCTCCCAGCCTTCCAATCCTGCCTCAACCAAACGGGGTGTATTTGTACCTTGCAGCTCAGTCACAATCAGTGAGCTTGCTCCACCGTTAGCTAGCTTACTCACCTCCGATAGTTGCTCGGAAGCGATGGTGTAGGCTTCGTCACGACTTTCCCATGCCTTTCTGAAGTTTGATACACGTGAACTCTCAGTTACTCCGCCGCCTTCGTTGTCTGAGAATTTATAGAGCAAGAGTGCCTTGTACTTGTCGCGCGAAACTCGTCGCTTCTCATCTGGATTTCGATCTATGCATGCCCGAAGAGAAGTTTGCATACCAATCGGGTAGGGGAAAACAATGGCTTTGTTATTCGAGAGGATTCGCTCCCTCATGCTTGGCTTTAACCCAGCCCAGTGTTTTGTGGCGAAACGGAAAGTTTTTTGAAGTGTAAGGAGCAAACCGCCATCGTCAAGCTGAAGAAGGTCTTTTGCTTCCTCCATATCAATGACGATGTAGTTCTGCAACCCATTTTTTGGGGTCAGAACAAAGACACCATCGGCTGTCGTGATGGCAACACAACGAAATGTGAGCTGTAATTTGGGTGTTATTCCGCGTATCACCGAGAGAAGCAGCTTGCCCATCTCGAACTCTGGTGATTGAAAGACTCTTTCAGAAGTAATTTCGGAGCAAGCCCCTTCGTCGAAATATATAAATTTCATTGATTAATCCAGTCCGATTGACGAGAGTGACTTTTTAACGGCAATAAAATCGTTGTCGGCCACGCCAATACGTGCGAAAAGCATGGTGAAATTTTGCATCACGTGTTCAATCCATGGCGACTTTAACTTAGCGACTGGCGCAGCCAAGTCATCGGCTCCTACAAACTTTGGGCAATGCAGTTTTCCATTTTCATCCATTGGCCATGCCTGCTTTGATATGCCTTGTACCATCTTACGTATCAACACAGTCGGTATGTGGTGGATCTCGCGCAGCAAAGCAACGTAGTTTGATTCGTCGCCGTTAAGCGATGGCATGTCGCGCAAAAGGTAGAAGCCGGTAAGCCGATTTCCGGACAACTCCTTGACCACAGCATCGACGGTAGCAGTATTTGTCTTCAGTTGGGCTTTGCGCTCATCCTTGTTGTTATTTACTACTCGTAGCAACTGTGTCTTCTTATACATATCAATGCTTGCTTGAATCTTGGGGCATCGTTTACGCCATTCTTTATCGTTCTCCCTAACCTTAAAATGCGATTCGTAAATTTCGTCTACAGATTTGGTCCCCATCAGGGAATCGGAGAGAGATGCGTCCTTTAACGCAGACCGTAAAGTGCTTTGGCATTCAGAACTAAGGCGATCCATCACAATGTTTGCGCCATCGCCAAGAATCCAGTCATGGAGCGAGACTACGGGGATATAGCTAAAGATAGGGGTCTTGTCTTGCGCAGCATCGCAGCGCGCTGTAACAACGAGACCATACACCGAGGCTTCCAGATAGTCCTCCGCGTGCGCACAGGAGAAAACAGTGCCCTGAGTAAACTCATTCTCACGTGGCCTTTCGAACATTAGTGACTTTGTCATATGCATTTCTGCTTGGAAAGTTTATCTATCATCATAAGTTTATAACAGCCTGCTTCCTCAAAGGCCAAAGTTGGATAAGGTTTAAGATGCATTGCCTCAAATGCTATTGACTGCAACTTTTGAGACCAGAATGGTAATTGGCGTGTTCAGGGTGGCAGACTGCGGCTGTTCGTATTTCGGAGTTGATGGCGGCTTTCAGAGGAAAGCGGACTTATGAATGGCTACTCTTCGGAGGTAACGAATTTCCGCTTCTGGCCGCATTCAGCCGCCCAACCTCTACCCACTCAATCCGCCTGTAGCAGCCGCAACTCGTCGTCGGCGTGACGCAGGCGGATAGCCAGAGTGCGGGCGACCGCCGAGAGCAGAATGAAGGCAGTACGCTTGTGCCCTTCGGCGAGCTGGTTGAATTTCTCCAGGGTCAGGACGAACATCTGCGTGTCCTGATGCGCGATGGCGTCGTTGCCGTGCGGCCGGCGATCGAGAAACGCCAGCCCGCCAAAGAAATCGCCGCGCCCGAAGGTCGCAATGTGATGCAGCTGGCTGCTGCCGCCCGAACTGACCAGCAGGCGGACTTCGCCGCTGCGGATCAGGAACAGCTCGTCGCCGGCATCGCCGCGCCGGTAAATCGCTTCGCCGGCTTTCCACGAACGCTTTTCCATGCACGCTTCGAGATCGACCAGCGTCGCATCCTTGCGCCCCTGGAACAGCTCCATCTCGTGCAATTCCAGCGGCACCGCCTCGGCCTGCGCCACCTCGCTCTCGCCGAGCAGCCGATCCTCAACCCACTCGATCGCCGATTCGAGCGTCGGCATGATCAGTACCGGGCTGTCGCCGCCGGTCAGCCCGGTCAGCTCGAAAAACTCGCGCAGGTTGCGGCCGTTCGGCAGGCTCTCGCGCACATTGGACAGCAGCAGGACGGCATGGCGCTCGGCCAGCATGTCGCGCACCAGATTGAGCGTATGCGCTGCAGTCAGATCGACCGACTGCACGCGCTGCAGATCGAGGATGACGTAGTCGCGGATGCGCAATTCGGGTTCGAGCGTCAGGTAAAGGTGATGCGTCGTGCCGAAGAAAAGGCTGCCCTGCAGTTCAAAGATGACCGCCGTATCGCCCTTCGCTTCGAGCAGGCGCATTTCGGCTTCGGGCCGGTACCAGGTCGACGAGCGCTGGCCGACGAAGCTCTTGCGCCGGACGACGTTGCCGCCGACCTGCTCGCGCAGGAAAAGCAGGATCGAGAGGATCACGCCGACCGCAGACGCGGCGATCAGGCCGACCGTCAGGGCGACGCCGATCACCGCCAGGACGACCGAAAAATCGAGCACCGTCGAGCGCGATTCGAGAAAGCGCAGCGGATCGGTATCGATCATGCGCAGGCCGACGACGATCAGGACGCCGCTCAAGGTCGCCACCGGAATCCAGGCGACGAAGGCGCCGAGCAGCAGCGCCGCAACGAGCGTCAGAATGCCTTCGACGATTCCCGAGATTCGGGTTTTCGCGCCGCTGCTCAGATTGACCAGACTAGCGCCCATCGTGCCGGCACCGGGCATGCCGCCGATCGTCGAGGCGACGACGTTGCCCAGTCCCTGCGCCGCCAGCTCGCGGTTCGGGTCGTGCCGGGTGCGCGTCATCTGGTCGAGGACGACGCAGGTTTTCAGCGTGTCGATCGAGAGCAGCGCGGCCAGCGTCAGGGCGCTGCCGAGCAGGCCGGCGACCTGCGACAACTTCAGCTCGCCGATCTGATACCAGCGGTTGGTGATCAGCCCGACGTAGCCTTCGCCGGTCGCACCGAGCGGGCCGATGACCAGCGGGTTGCCGGCCAGTTCGAGCATCGTCGCGTCGCTGCTGGCCAGAACGAGGTAGGTCAGCAGGCCCGCGACGATGCCGACAATCGTTGCCGGCACGGTCTTGACCATCTTCGGCGCGAACATCATGGCAAGCACGGTCGCCGCGCCGATCGCCAGACCGCGCCAGTCCCAGTCCTGTGGCGCAAGCAGTACATCGAGCCAGTAGGCGCCAGCCGGCGCGCCGGCGAACTTGGGGATCTGGCTGCCGATGATGATCAGTCCGACGCCGCTCAGGTAGCCGCTGACCACCGGATACGGAATGTATTTGATCAGTTTGCCGACACCGAGAAAGCCGATCAGGACCTGGATCAGCCCGGTGAGGATGCCGAGCACGGTCATCATCAGGACGATGGTGACGGGTGCGAGACCCTGATGCACCAGCTCGATGGCAAAAGCCGCAAGCACCGCGGCGGCCGGCGCGCAGGGCGCGCTGATCAGGCGGTCGGTACCGCCGAAGGTTGGCGCGATGAGGCCCAGTGCGGCGGCGCCGAGAATCCCGGCGAGCGCGCCGAAAGCGGCGTATTGCGGGCTGATCGCGGCATAGACCGTGACGCCGAAAGCGACCGCCGCCGGCAGCGCGACGAGCATGGCGGCCAGCCCGCCCCAGAAATCGCCGGCATGACGCATCCAGTTTCCGGAAAACTCGCGCATCGCCCTTTCCCCCGTTTTTTCTTGCTGCACAGGCGCCGACTATACCGCAGCGCTCTGCCGTAGCGCATGCCGGCATCGCTGTTCCAGCCTGCCCCGCCGGCACCTGCCTTGCTAAAACTGGAAAAAACCCCTGTTTTGGCGGATAATTTCGCCTTTTTGCAGATCGGCAAAACATCGTGTCCATCGCCTTCACTCCCCTGACCAGCGCCATCCGCGCCCTCGCCATGGACGCGGTTCAAAAAGCCAACTCCGGCCACCCCGGCATGCCGATGGGCATGGCCGAAATCGCCGAAGTCCTCTGGCGCCGCTACCTCAAGCACAACCCAGCCAACCCGCAGTGGCCAGACCGCGACCGTTTCGTCCTGTCCAACGGCCATGGCTCGATGCTGCTCTACGCGCTGCTGCACCTCACCGGCTACGACGTTTCCATCGACGACCTGAAGAATTTCCGCCAGTTCCGCTCGCGCACCCCGGGCCACCCCGAAGTCGGCCACACGCCGGGCATCGAGACGACCACCGGGCCGCTCGGCCAGGGCCTCGCCAACGCCGTCGGCATGGCGCTCGCCGAAAAGGCGCTGGCTGCCGACTTCAACCGGCCGGGCCACGCGATCGTCGATCACTCGACCTACGTTTTCCTCGGCGACGGCTGCCTGATGGAAGGCATCTCGCACGAAGCCTGTTCGCTGGCCGGCACGCTGGGCCTTGGCAAGCTGATCGCCTTCTACGACGACAACGGCATCTCGATCGACGGCGACGTCGAAGGCTGGTTCACCGACGACACACCGCAGCGTTTCGCAGCCTACGGCTGGCAGGTGCTTGCCGACGTCAACGGCCACGACGCGCAAGCCATCGAAGTGGCGCTGCTCGCGGCGCGCGCCGAAACGGGCAAGCCGACGCTGATCTGCTGCAAGACACGGATCGGCATGGGTTCGCCGAACAAGGCCGACAGCCACGACGTGCACGGCGCACCGCTCGGCGAAGCCGAAATCGCCGCGACGCGCCCGCACATCAGCTGGAACCATGCGCCCTTCGAAATCCCGGCCGAGGTGTACGCCGCCTGGGACGGCAAGGCGCGCGGCGCGGCTGCCGAGAGCGACTGGAACACGCGTTTCGCCGCCTATCAGGCTGCCTTCCCGGAGCTCGCCGGCGAATTTTCGCGGCGCATGCGCGGCGAGCTGCCGGCCGACTGGGCCGCCGGCGCCGCGCAAGCGCTCGCCGGGATCGCCGCCAAGGGCGAGAACATCGCGACGCGCAAGGCTTCGCAGAACGCCATCAACGCCTTCGCACCGCGCCTGCCCGAACTGATCGGCGGCTCGGCCGACCTCGCCAGTTCGAACCTGACCTTGTGGAAGGGCTCGAAGGGCATCAGCAAGAGCTCCGGCGGCAACTACATCTATTACGGCGTTCGCGAATTCGGCATGACGGCGATCGCCAACGGCCTCGCGCTGCACGGCGGCTTCATTCCCTACACGGCGACCTTCCTCGTCTTCTCGGACTACGCGCGCAACGCGATCCGCATGGCGGCGCTGATGAAGCAGCGCCAGATCATGGTCTATACGCACGACTCGATCGGCCTCGGCGAAGACGGCCCGACGCACCAGCCGGTCGAGCACGTCTCCAGCCTGCGCCTGATCCCCGGCGTCGACGTCTGGCGCACGGCGGATGCGACCGAAACGGCGGTCGCCTGGCAGGCCGCCATCGAGCGCAAGGACGGCCCGAGCATCCTCGCCCTGTCGCGGCAGAACCTGCCGACGGTGACCGGCGCCATTGCCAGCGAAACGATCCGGCGCGGCGGCTACGTGCTGTCCGACGCACTCGCTGCCGAAGCCGTGCTGATCGCCACCGGCTCCGAAATCAAGCTGGCGCTTGACGCGCAAGCGGCGCTGGCCGAAGCCGGCATCGCCACCCGTGTCGTCTCGATGCCCTGCGCCGACGTCTTCGACCGCCAGGACAAGGCGTACAAGGAATCGGTCCTGCTCCGCGGCGTGCCGCGCGTCGCCATCGAAGCCGGCGTCAGCGACTACTGGCGCAAGTACGTCGGCCTCGAAGGCGCGGTCATCGGCATCGACCGCTTCGGCGAATCGGCGCCGGCCGGCGAACTGTTCAAGTTCTTCGGTTTCACCGTCGACAACGTGGTCGCCACGGTCAAAGAAATTCTGTAAATAAAGGAAGCTTGCAAATGAGCATCAAGATCGCCATCAACGGTTACGGCCGCATCGGCCGCTGCACCCTGCGCGCCATCTGGGAATACGGCCTGCAGGACGAATTCGACGTCGTTGCCATCAACGCTTCGGGCGACATCGCGACCAATGCCCACCTGACGAAATACGACACGACGCATGGCCGTTTCGCCACTTCGGTCGAGACCGACGGCGAGAACTGCCTGATCGTCGGCGGCAAGCGCATCCCCTTCTACTCGACGAAGAACCCGAAGGAAATCAACTGGGCCGACCACGGCGTCGACGTCCTGCTCGAATGCACCGGCGCCTACACCTCGAAGGCCAAGGCGCAGGTCCTGCTCGACCAGGGCGCCAAGCGCGTGCTGATCTCGGCGCCGGGCGGCGACGACGTCGATGCGACGATCGTCTATGGCGTCAATGAAGAAATCCTGACCAAGGCAATGACCGTCGTCTCCAACGCCTCGTGCACGACCAACTGCCTGGCGCCGGTCGCCAAGGTGCTGCAGGACAACATCGGCATCAAGCAGGGCCTGATGACGACGATCCATGCCTACACCAACGACCAGGTGCTGGTCGACGTGCGCCACAAGGACCTGCGCCGCGCGCGTGCCGGCGCGCAGAACATCATCCCGACCAAGACCGGCGCGGCCAAGGCCGTCGGGCTCGTGCTGCCGGCCCTCAAGGGACGCGTCGACGGCTTCGCGTTGCGCGTGCCGACGATCAACGTTTCGCTGGTCGACCTGACCTTCACCGCCGAGCGTCCGACGACCAAGGAAGAGATCAACGAACTGATGACCGCCGCCGCCAACGGCCCGATGAAAGGCGTGCTGGCCGTCAACAACGATCCGCTGGTATCAAGCGACTTCAACCACACCCGCGTTTCGTCGACCTTCGACGCGACGCAGACGCGCGTCATCGACGGCAACCTGGTGAAAGTGCTGGCCTGGTACGACAACGAGTGGGGCTACTCCTGCCGCATGCTCGACGCGGCGCGCGCGTTCATGAACGCCAAGTAACAGAAGCTGTCACCACAGAGGCACAGAGAAGAGCCAAGCAAAGATGCTTTTCTCTGTGTCTCTGTGTCTCTGTGGTTAACGGTTTTTATGCACACCCCTCCCCTCAGACTTGCCATCAACGGCTACGGCCGCATCGGCCGCTGCTTCCTGCGCGCCCTGCTCGAATCGCCGCTGCGCGATACGCTGCAGGTGGTGGCGATCAACGAGCCGGCCAATCTCGACAGCATCGCCTACCTGACGCGCTTTGACTCGACGCACGGGCGCTTTCCCGGCAGCGTCGAGCTGCGCGACGGACAGCTTGAAATCAACGGCCGGGCGATCGCCGTCAGCCATGCGACGACGCCGGAGGAAATCGACTGGCGCGCCCTCGACATCGATCTGCTGGTCGAGAGCTCCGGGCACTACGGTTACCGCTGCGATCTCGTGCGTTTTCTCGACGCCGGCTGCAAGCGCCTGCTCCTCTCGCACCCCGGCCACGGCGGCGAGGATGTTGATGCCACCATCGTCTACGGCATCAACCAGCATCAGCTGACCGGCGACGAACGGCTCGTTTCCAATGCCTCGTGCACGACCAACGCCGTCGTTCCCGTCCTCGACCTGCTCGACCGCGAAATCGGCATCGAGCAGGCGCTGCTGACGACGCTGCACTCGGTGATGAACGACCAGCCGCTGGCCGACGGCTACCATCACGCCGACCTGCGCCGCACGCGCTCGGCCCTGCAGTCGATGATCCCGGTATCGACCGGACTGGCGCGCGGCGTCGAACGCCTGCTGCCCAGTCTGGCCGGACGCGTGCAGGCCAAGGCCATTCGCGTGCCGACGCCGAACGTCTCGGCCATCGATCTGGTGCTGACCTTCAAGCACGACGTCAGCGCCGCACAGATCAACGCCCTGCTCGCCGCCGCCGCCGCCGGCCCCTGCCCCCCTCGTGGCGCCCATCGGCACCGAAATGGTGTTGACGTCCACCGTCGAGATCACGTCCCGCCGGAACCGGGCGGGGGACACGTTCAC
>Ga0207952_1000933_pt1 | contig 16033 bp, 14 predicted proteins | sample SubbioR12Aug_8Ca_FD_184831 | JGI IMG/M metagenome (GOLD analysis project Ga0207952, IMG submission 184831) | Serpentinite rock and fluid subsurface biosphere microbial communities from McLaughlin Reserve, California, USA - CR12Aug_8Ca (SPAdes) | ecosystem: Environmental > Terrestrial > Deep...
GCGGCAGCGCCCGGCGCAGCCTGCGGTATCGGGAACTGCCGCATGGCCGATGCGCACGCGTGTGTTGCTCGCCTATCCCGGCGGCCGAATGGAACGACTGGATGTGGATTTGTCCGGCGTAAACACCGACGTTCCCGAAGCGCGCGGCAAACCAGCGCCACTCTTCGTGTATCCGAACGCTGACGATTTCGGTTATTTCCTCTCGCTGCTCGACACAACCAGTGTCCGCGCCCTCGAGAACGGCGCCTTGCGGTCGGTGACCGACCCTTTGCTGCGCAGCATGCTCTGGGGAGCACTCTGGGATCAGGTTCGCGAGGCGCGCATGCCTCCGGAACGCTTTGCGCGCCTCGTACTGCGCGAGCTGCCCGGTGAATCGGACGAGCAGATTCTTCCCCTGCTCACCGGCCGGCTCGACCGCACAATGCGGGCCTATCTCACCACCGACGTTTCCGCTGGATTGCGTGCCGAGGCAGAAGCCGTGTTCTGGCGTGGCCAGGGGGATGCGTCGCGGTCGTTCGGTGTTCGACGCGCATTCCTCGATGCGTTCATTGGCATCGCTGGCACCGAGGCCGGGCGAAACCGCCTTGTCGAACTGCTCCGCGCGGACTCTGTCGCCGGCGAACCGATGCGCGATCCCACGCGCTGGGCAATTGTTGATCGCCTGACGATCATCGGCGATGGGCGAGCAGAGGCGGCTCTGTCGGCTCAGGTCGGCCGCGACACAACCGCGGACGGGCGACGGCGTGCGTTCACTGCGGGAGCCGCACGCGCAACGCCTGCGGCGAAGGCGGAGTACTTCGCCAGGTATTTCGGCGATCGTGCGTTGAACGAAGACTGGGCCACCGGCTCACTCGGTGCGTTCAATGCCGTTGAGCACCAGGAGATGACGAGGCCGTTCTTGCGCGCAGCGCTCGACTCCCTGCCCTACATCCAGCAGAACCGTCGGATTTTCTTCCTTGGCTCATGGCTCGGCGCTTTTCTTGGCGGGCAGACCAGCGCGTCGGCGCTAGCGATTGTCACCGCCTGGCTCGATGGGCATCCAAGCCTTCCCGCCGATCTTCGACAGAAAATCCTTCAGAGCGCAGACGAACTGGAACGCACCGTGCGAATCCGGGCGACGGCCGCCCAGCGCTGAGTCATCAAGCTTTTCTGCGTCGGTCTCGCTGCTCAGCGACTGCACTCAACACGGCACCACCGACCAGCACACCGAGCACTATCGCGAGCATCGTCACATTGGCCGCATCGCCTAGAAGCTGTTTGACGAAGCTTGAGAACAACATCTTCAAGCCGACGATGCCGAGAATGATCGCCAACGAAAAGCCAAGGTACCGGAACTTTTGCAGCATCCCCGCCAGTCCGAAGTAGAGCGACCGAAGGCAAAGAATGGCGAAGACGTTGGATGTGAATACCAGGAATGGATCGGCGGTGATGGAAAAGATCGCCGGGATCGAGTCGACAGCGAACAACACGTCGGTCGACTCCACGAGCACCAAGGCGACGGCAAGCGGTGTGAGATAGCGCTTTCCGTCGCGGACGATCAGGAAGTGCTGTCCGTGGAATTCCTTCGTCACGCGAAAGTGCCGATTGAGCCAGCGCACGATCCACTGTTCCTCTGGCGACTCCTCGTGCTTCTTGGCGAACAGCATCTTCACGGCCGTCAGGACGAGGAACGCCCCGAACACGTACATCACCCAGTGGTAGCGTGACACGAGTGCAGCCCCGCCGGCAATCATGGCGCCTCGCATCGCTAGGGCGCCGAGGATTCCCCAGAACAACACGCGGTGCTGCAGCTTGGGCGGCACCTTGAGGTGGCCGAAGATCAGCGCAATGACGAACACGTTGTCCATCGACAGGCTGAGTTCCACCAGATAGCCCGTGACAAACTTGATCGCGGCACTTTGCCCGGTGTTGAGTTGACCATCCACTGCGTCGAGCGCCAGCCCGAGTCCTTGCCAATGCTGGTCGTATGCCACGATGACCAGCGCCGCAAAGGCCAGTGCGAGGACAACGGTCGCCGCCGTGAAGCCGAGCGCTTCGCGCGTCGTCGGGACGTGGTCTTTTCGGTTGAACACGCCCAGGTCGAGCGCGAGCACCGCGAAGATGAAGAGGAGGAACCCCGTCCAGATGTAGATCACGCCTTTCGCTCCGCCTCAATCCACGCCTTCCAGTCAGCGTCTGCGTAGCCGATCGTCAGTTTTCCGCCAGAACGGGTCAGTGGTTGGCGCAACACGAGCGGTTCGTCGCAGAGACAATCAAGCCAGCGGTCATCAGAACACCGAACAGCGCCAAGCCCGAGATCGCGATAGCGAGTCGAGTTTTTGTCGATCAGTGCGCCCACGCCGAATTTCTGTACGAATCGCGTCAACTCACCACGACTCGCGGCGCGTTCCTTGAGGTCGACGAAGTGCACGCGGATTCTGCGTTCGCTGAAGAACCGCAGTGCCTTGCGGGTATCCTGATTCTTTTGTGTCCCAAAGACTTGCACGTCCACGCCTGGGCTCCAGTGTCCCGACAAACCGCGATACAAAGCACTCGGCGGCATACTACTATCCCGCAGGTGGGCCGCGTAAGCTGTCACACGCCGCGTTGTCGAACTTTGCCCCTCACCCGGACAACTCGTGGGATCTCGTGAGACCGTTTGAGCCAAGTTGGCTCCTTCCTGGGCCGCATTTACCGACTATTTGGGGAAAGAAGGCGCGGCGCCAACGGCTCATGCACGACCGTCTGGAACGCGTCGAAACGCCGGATGGTGACCACCTTACCCTCGCGCGGATGGGAAGACCCGAGGCATCCGTTCCTCAGATCCTGATTCTTCACGGGCTCGAGGGAACGATTGGTGCGAAGTACGCACACGGGCTGTTGGCGCAGACTCAAGCACGTGGATGGACCGGCACCTTGATGTTGTTTCGAAGTTGTGACGGCCAGCTCAACTCGGCGCCTCGGCTGTACCACTCGGGCGAAACTACGGATCTCGATTTCATTGTCCGGCGTCTACACACGGAGTCGCCGCTGAGTCCGCTCTTCATCTGCGGCGTGTCGCTCGGCGGTAACGTGTTGCTCAAGTGGCTCGGCGAACGGTCCACTGCGACGACGATGGTGGCTGGCGCAGCGGCCGTTAGTGTGCCTTTTGACTTGGCGCGAGGGTCGCGGTACCTCGAGCGTGGATTCTCAAGGCTTTATGCCGCGCACTTCCTGCAAACCCTGAAAGTCAAAGCCCTGGCAAAGGCCCGGCAGTTTCCGGGACGGATCGATGATCGCCGAATCCGTGCCGCGCGAACGTTTTGGGAGTTCGACGATGCTGCTACTGCCCCACTTCATGGGTTTCTAGACGCGGCTGACTACTACGAACGGTCGAGTTCCATTCACTATCTGTCGGATATTCAAGTTCCCACCCTCCTGTTCAGCGCGCTCGACGACCCATTTGTTCCGCCCGATGTGCTGCTCGACGTCGGCCGAATTGCGGCCTCCAACCCAATGATCTCGTGCGATTTCACGACACGGGGCGGCCATGTTGGTTGGATTGAGGGTTCACTTTGGCCGGCGACGTACTATATGGAGGCCAGAGTTATCGAATTCTTCTGTGAACTCGTCAAAATTCGCATTAAGGCGCTTTAATGGCTGAATTGTGGCCTAATACTGTAGCTATATTGGATGATTTACGGCGCTATTTGTAAACATTCTTGAAAGAATAGTAAATTTGTGTATTGTACACTCCGCGAAAATTGTATAAAGTGTAAGCCGCCTTCATTGTGAGTGTCACTTGCTTTCCGATATGGCGCTATCGATTGCCGTTGGCTGCGACATCAAGTGGCTCTACAACTCGTCGTCGCGGGTCGGGCGCCCTCTCCGGCGCACTCTTGATGACGCCGTCTGGTGGCGGCTGGCCCATCACCTCAGTTCAGGTGTTGGCGTTCCGCTTGCCGATGCGGTGAAAGCTGCTGACGCACTCCTTGGTCCGGAGCGGGCAGCGACGCGCGTCCGTTTACGAGCGACGGCTGACGATACCGTGGCTGTTTCTGTTGAGCTCGGCAGATTTCGCGACGGTGCGGCCTTGGCGATTGCTGCGGCAATGCACCTGGCCACCCCCCGGCCCCGTGGCCGACCGCGTCGGCAGCGCGCGCCGAGCGAGGGGAGCTTGCGGGGTGGAACGAGCGCCCCCCCACCGCCGGTAGCTGACGCTCCACTCCGCCTCGAAATGGCATTTGCCTCAATCCACTCAATTGACCACTCGGTGGCCTCGGTCATTGCGCCGGTGCAGCTGTCCGCCGCGCTGACTGAAGCCCAAGTTCCGTTCGTGTTTGTTGGCCAGCTGGCGGGCGTGTTTCACGGCCTGATCCTGCGGGCGGAATCTGTTGACCTCGCGGTTGACCTCGACCCCCGGTTCGCCCGCTCTGTGTCACAGGTCCTGACTGCTGTTGGCGCTGTGCCCCGTGGAGTCGCAGTTCGGCCCGAGTTCTCCTTTGACGCGGCGTTGATTCGCGCGGTGCCGTGCGTTGCGTTGCGCGTCGGCGGCGCCGCAGTGAACCTTGTCACCAGCGTCCGTGGGGTGGGCGAGTTTGCTCAGATTCGCGAGCAGAGTGAGGTGGTAGCCCTCGAAAGCCTCGCCTACCGCGTGCTGTCGAGGCCCGGCTACGAAACCGCAACGCGGACTCGCCTGCCCTAAGGCCGAGACGTAGCTTGAGTCGTCTCCAGCACTGGGTACCCAGATGAACATTCGCATCGTTAGCGTGGTGGCCGCCACGCTTCTCACCGCATGTACCGTGCAGAAATGGCAACCCGCCCGCGCCTCAGCGGCGGACGATCACCTCTCGCACATGCAGAGCGCCGATCTTCGCCTTAATGCGGTCGCGCCGCGCACGGGCCCGTCCGCGCAAGGCATACCGGGAATTCCGGCCAGCGCCGCGACTGCCGCGGCCCGGCTAGCGGCGAGTCCGCGCCACGGTGAGTGGGTCAAGATTGCCTGGACTCCCGGGTCCGCCGACTCCTTGATGGCCTGGGTCGTCTACCCGGTTCGCCGCGAGAAGGCGGCGGTTGTGGTCGTCATCCATGAGATCTTTGGATTGTCGTCGTGGGTGCGCTCGGTCGCCGATCAGGTTGCGGCCGACGGGTTCATTGCGATTGCTCCCGACTTCGTATCGCGCGCCCGCGGTGGACCGAGCACGGAAGAACTGTCGGGCAATGTTGCGAGTGGACTGATTCGCGGTGTCGATGCCGCAGAGAAGAACCGCGCCATCGTCGCGGCGGCCAACTACGCCATGACACTCCCATCAGCTGAGCAGCGGTATGCGGTGATCGGGTATTGCTGGGGCGGTACCGCCGTGTTTGGCCATGCGGTCCACGGTGGAGTGAAGGGATTCTCCGGCGGAGTCGCGTTCTACGGCGCTCCGTACACGAATCCGGGAACAGCGGCGACGGCGACAACTCCCGCAATCCCCGCAACTGTTGCATTCGATTCGCTCGCCAAGATCAACGTCCCGGTCATGCTTCTCAATGGGTCGCGTGATGCGCGAATCGGCGCCATGATGCCTGCCATTGATTCGGCCATGAAGGCAATGCGAAAAGAGTATTCCGGAACAAACTATGAGGGCGCCATCCACGGGTTCCTGCGGGCACAGGACGATCCCGCCACGGGAAACAACGCAGACGCGGGTCCGGCGAACCTGGCGGCGGCGAAGGACGCGTGGCCCAAGACCATCGCTTTCCTTCGGAAGCACCTCAACAAGTGAAGCACTGCTTCGCCGTTTGGGCGATCACACGTTCAGCCGGCGCGAGACGCAGCAAGCAGCGAAAGCCAGTCGGGCCAGTTCCCGCTCAGTTCAAAGAAGTCCTCATAGAACACGAGTCCCGCTTCCTCGAACGCCTGCACGAGCGCTGTGAGGCCGTCGTCGGAATAAATGGGCCCGATCGCCACAAGATCGCGCTCCACGCGGAACTCTTCGTCCGTGAGCGTGAGGGCGCGATCAATAGACGCGCGGGAGAGTCCGGCACGTTCAAAGGCGTCACGCCGGACCAGCAGGGTCGGCGCGCTGTTCATCAGTGGAATTGGCATATCGGCACGATACGGGTCATGCGATGACTGTGGCAAGCAGGACATTCGATGTGATCGTCATTGGCGGCGGGCACGCGGGCGTGGAATCCACCGTGGCCGCCCGCAGGGCCGGCGCGTCACACGTCGGACTCGTCTCGAGTAGCGTCCAGACGATTGGTACCATGTCCTGCAATCCGGCGATCGGCGGAATCGCGAAGGGCACTGTCGCACGTGAGGTCGATGCGTTGGGCGGCATCATGGGGCGCGCCACGGACCGCGCGGCAATTCAGTTCCGGATGCTGAACCGCGGAAAGGGACCGGCGGTCTGGGCGCCGCGGGCGCAATGTGACCGGGCGCTGTACCGGCAGTCGGTTCAGGACCTCCTCGCGGATTTCGAGGGAATCTCTCTCGTCAGTGCGACCGTTGGAGCGCTGGTGTTCGGCCCGGATGGCGCGGTGGCCGGGGTTCGTACGCTCGATGGCGCAATCTTCAGCGCACGAGCGGTTGTTGTTGCGACAGGCACGTTCCTTCGCGGCCAGATCTATATCGGCACGGAGATTTGCGCCCCTGGCGGACGCGCGGGAGAACCCCCTTCCACGGAGCTTGCACAACAACTCCAGGAGCGCGGATTCAACACGGCGCGCTTCAAGACGGGTACGCCTCCGCGTATCGACGGCCGAACCATCAACCGGGATCTGCTCACCCGGCAGGATAGTGAGCGCGACGCTTTTGATTTTCAGTGGTCTCGGTTTGGCTCACGTGTGGAGCCACTGCCTCAGGAACCGTGCTGGCTGGGTTGGAGCAGTGACGGCACAAAACAGGTTGTCGCCGACAACCTCACCCGCTCGGCGATGTACGGCGGAGTGATTGGCGCACGTGGTCCTCGGTACTGTCCGTCAATCGAAGACAAGGTGCTGCGTTTTCCCGACGCCGCCCGCCATCAGGTGTTCCTCGAGCCCGAAGGGCTGAGCACCACCGAGATGTACGTCAACGGTCTCTCCACCTCGTTACCGCCCGACGTCCAGCTGACCATGCTGCGGACCGTGCCGGGCCTCGAGCAGGTGGAGATGACGCGGCCGGGATATGCGATTGAGTATGACTACTACGATCCGACCGGTCTGTATCCGTCACTCGAATCACGCCGGATTCCCGGACTCTTTTTCGCCGGCCAGGTGAACGGAACCACCGGCTATGAGGAAGCCGCAGCACAGGGTGTCGTTGCAGGAATCAACGCAGGGCGGCGCGTTGCGGAACTCGATCCGGTCGTTTTCGGCCGCGAGAACTCGTACATCGGCGTGCTCGTGGACGACCTCGTCACGCGCGGTGTGGACGAACCGTATCGCCTGTTCACCTCTCGCAGTGAATTCCGCCTCACCGTGCGGCAGGACAATGCGATTCGGCGGCTGGCTCCACTCGCCATGGAACTCGCCCTCTATGACGAAGCGGAGCAGCGCGTTGTGGATGCAAGACTATCCGCAGAAGATCGCATCACCCGAGCAGCTCGCGAGACCAGTATCGATCCTGATACGGCGGAACCCGTGCTGCGAGCGGCGGGCTCGACGGCAATCCCGCACGCCATGCGGGTTGCGGAGCTGACGCGGCGCAACGGTGTTTCGCTCGCCGCGCTCCTTAACGCGGCCGACGTTCCGCTTGGCGATGATCGCGACGCGGTCATCAGCGTGGAACTGGAGCTCAAGTATTCGGGATACATGGCGCGCGAGCGCGACGCGGCCGAACGCTTGCGGTCGCTGGGTGACGTACAGATCCCGCACGACACCGGTTTCGCCGAAATGCGATCCTTGAGTACCGAGGCCAGGCACAAGCTAGAAGTGCGGCGCCCGGTCACACTCGCGCAAGCTGCGATGATTCCCGGCGTGAGTCCGTCGGACCTGCAGAACCTCGTTCTCGAGCTTGCACGAACTCGGCGCGTTCCCGCGGAGTCGACCGCCCCTTGAGCACCGGACCGGCTCCTGCCACCCGCGGGCCGGTCGCCGAGCGCGTGCTGTTGTGCAGCGCCGCTGTGGTGTTGCTGGTGCTGGGCCTGCTTCCGATTGCGGAGTGGATTCCCGGCGGATTGTCTGATCCGGGATATGCGCGACGATGGGTTGAGTGGGGGTATGGCACACTCATCTGCGCGGGGGTCGGCGTTGTAGCAGCGCTCCTGTTTGGGCGGCGCGCCGAGCGCGAGCCGTGGGTGCGACCCGGGGCACTGCGCGCCCGGATGGTATCGCACACAGCAGGGATTGACGCGATCGTGGCACTCTGTTGCTTTGGGGCGTACGTTGCCATTGCGTGGTTCGTCTTCGACGCGCGCCCGCTGTTGATCGATGAGATCGTCCAGGTGCTGCAGGCGCGTACCTATGCGACCGGCCAGCTCTCCACCCCCACCGAGAGCGCGCGCGAGTTCTTCTCGGTCCTCCATGTGGTGGACATCGGCTCCCGCACGTACTCGCAGTTCCCACCTGGGTGGGCCGCCATGTTGGCGTTGGGGACGCTGGTGCGCGCCGAGTGGTTGATTGGACCTGTGGTTGGTGCGGTGGCCGTATTTGTGTTTGCACGACTGATTCGCCACTTGCACGGCAGCGATGCGCCGTGGCTCGTCGTGTTTGGCGCGCTGGTGTTTGGGCTCGCTCCGTTTGTTGCATTCCAGTTTGGCTCGCACATGAGTCATGGCCCGTTCGTGATGTGGCTACTGACCGCGGTGCTGTTGCTTGCGCCACTGATCGAGAGCCGCGTGGAATCATCAGGTCAGGCTCGCTGGAGGTCCCTGTTCGGCGGTGTCTGTGCCGGTATGGCGTTTGCGGTCCGACCGCTCGATGGAATTGCCTTCGTGGTGCCGCTCTTTGCGTGGTTGGCGTGGCGCGCCCTGCGCAGGACCGCACCGATTGCCAGCGTACTGACCGTCGCCGCTGGCAGTTTGATGCCACTCGCCGCGGTGATGTTCATCAACCTGAGAACAACGGGATCCGCAACGACGTTCGGCTACGAGGCGCTCTGGGGCGCATCTCACGGACTCGGATTTCACGCATCGCCGTGGGGCGACGCACATACGCCGCAGCGCGGGCTGGAACTCATTTCTCTGTATGTCACGCGACTGAACGCGTACTTCCTTGAGTCGCCCTTCCCTTCCCTGCTTCCCGTTGCGGTTGCGCTGGCGATCAGCGGCCCGCTATCGACGATCGAACGCCTGTTGCTCGCCGTGGTCGCCGTGCACGGTGGACTGTATTTCGCGTATTGGCACGACGGGTTCTATCTCGGACCGCGCTTTGTTCTTCCATGGATCCCGGGGCTGTTACTTGTCACCATTCGCGTTGCGCGCCGCATGGGCGAACCGGGTATTCCCCGATCGGCTCGCGCCGGTTTCGTCGGCACGGCTGTGAGTGCTTTCGCCTTGACTGTGATTGTCGCGCTGCCCGTTCGTATTTCTCAGTATCGCTCGGGCCTCTCCTCGATGCGCACCGACTATGGAGCGGCCGCACTGCAGGCGGGCGTGTCGAACGCGTTGGTGTTCGTTCGAGAGAGTTGGGGTGCGCAACTCATCGCACGCCTCTGGGCAATCGGCGTCTCGCGGCCTGCAACGGCGACGCTCTATTCTCGAGTGGACGCGTGCGCGCTTGAGCACGCGGTGACATCACTCGAGCAGCGTAACATCACCGGCGTTGATGCTGAGACCGCGCTGCAGCCACTTCTGCGCGATTCCGCTCTTGTGCGCGCGAGCAATGTGTCGCCTGACACGACCGAGCGAATGCTTCCGGGCGCCACGTATGATCCTGTTTGCACGACTCGCGTGTTGTCAGACCGCGAGGGCTACGTGCTCTATCCGCCGCTGCTGCTTGATCGCACATCCGGAAATACGTACGTCCGCGACTTCCAGGCACGCGACACGATTCTTACCAGGCGTTTCGCTGACCGCCCCCATTTCCTGCTCAGTCGCGATGGCGTCGATGGAACGGCTAGCTTGGTCTGGACGCGACTTGACTCAGGCCGGAAATAGTAGCGCCAGTCACGTAGCTCAGAGTCCTTGATCTAAGCTTGTACGTGCGCCGCAGCTGGCCACCATCAACGAACACAGCTAAAGCATTCGCAAATAACACGTTACAGTGAAAAACAATCATATGTTTATTTACTATTGTCGACTTTCTTGTTTTTCTCCTTGTTCCTAGATGGTATTAGCTTCTCTGTCGTCGTACGTTTTGGTCAAATAATTGCTGACCGATGTTCCACGTGGAACAATTTGGGCTTGCGCTGGAAGATGGACTCCACGTAGGTTGACGAACCCTCAACACGTGGCAGGCGAGATGGCGCGAATTTTTGCCGTAGCAAACCAGAAAGGGGGCGTCGGAAAGACGACGAGCGCCGTGAATATCGCGGCCGGGCTCGCAGCCGCAGAACGTCGAGTGCTGCTCGTTGATAGCGACCCTCAGGGGAACGCCACGAGTGGCATGGGCTGCACGGGCAGAGACTTTGAGTTCTCTACATACGATGTACTGCTGGATCCTAGTCTGGCGTCGGAGGCCATTCGTCGCGCGATTCAGTTTGATCGCCTGGATCTGTTGCCGGCCACACCCGATCTCGCTGCCGCAGAAGTCGAGCTTGTCGGAGAGGAGGGCAGGGAACTCCGGATGCGCCGTGCGCTCGAGCCGCTTAGGAGCAGCTATGACTACATCATCATTGACTGCCCACCCTCTCTTGGGTTGCTCACACTAAACGTGCTCGCGGCAGCCGACGGCGTACTGATTCCACTTCAATGCGAGTACTATGCGCTCGAGGGTCTCACTCAGCTGATGCACACGATCGGGATCGTCCAGCAGAGCATAAATCCGTCATTGGTGCTTGACGGTGTCTTGCTGACGATGTTCGACTCCCGCCTCAATCTTTCGCGCCAAGTGGTAGAAGATGCACGAGCGCATTTTGGCGAAACTGTCCTCAATAGCGTGGTGCCTCGCAATATTAGGCTTGCCGAAGCGCCGAGTTTTGGAAAGCCGATCATTGCTTATGACGTAACATCGGTTGGAGCGCAGGCATACCTTGGGGTTGTGCAGGAACTCATCGCCAGGAGCGAGAAGCTGGCCGATCGCAGGCAGGAGCTCGCACTCGCGACCGTCTGACCTAAATACATCTAACAAAAAGAGCATATATCATGTCAGGCGACAAAATTAGGCGCTTGGGCCGCGGACTCGATGCCCTATTGGCACCAACGGCGCCAGGCACCACAGAGCTTCGGTTTCCGACCCGAACTGACGGGGCGCCGGCAACGGGCTTTCGCACCATACCGCTGGCGGCCATCACCCCCAACCCACTCCAGCCGCGAAAGGCGTTTAGCGAGGCCGATCTGGCGGAACTTCGGTCAAGTATCGCCTCAAGTGGCCTGCTGCAACCAATCCTGGTCCGGCCCCGCGGTACTGGATTTGAGCTGGTTGCCGGTGAACGTCGCTTCCGCGCAGTTCAGTCACTTGGATGGAAGGAAGTCCCCGCGCAGGTTCGAGAACTCGATGATCAGTCGGTGCTGACGGTCGCGCTTATAGAGAACCTGCAGCGGAGCGACTTGAATCCGATTGAAGAAGCCGAGGGATACCAGGAACTCGTTTCCAAGTTTTCGCTGACACAACAGCAGGTCGCCGACGCGGTTGGGCGGGATCGATCGACGGTTGCAAACACCCTTCGGTTGCTCGCGCTTCCGGTTTCGGTCCGACAGATGTTGCGCGAAAGCCAGTTAACGCTCGGTCATGCAAAGGCCCTTCTCGGTCTTTCAGATCACGCTCGCATGATTGCGCTTGCGGTCGCTGCGGTGGCCGAGGGGCTCACGGTTCGCGAGGTGGAACGCCGGGTGCGTGACACACAACCTCCAACTCGCAAAGCAAAAGCTGTGGCAGCGCGAATGACACCCTCGCGGCCGGCCGAGGCGCGCGTGATCGAAGAAGCGCTGCGTCGGAAGTTCCAGACCGACGTTGCCGTGTCCGTTCAGGCGGGAGGGAAGGGTGACCTTCGCTTTGCGTTCTATTCAGCAGACGACCTCGAGCGGCTACTGGACCTGATGCTGGGTCCAGGACGCGAGATGATCTGATGGGTAGCGGACCGGGGACAGCTGAGCGCAACGAACACGGCGATGTGTTCGCGCGCGATATGGGCGCGATGATCGTCCATGTGCAGCGCGAATCCGGTCTGGCACATCGCACGTTCGTGCTTAGTGAGTGGCAGGTGAAAGCCCTGCGAATTGCGCGACATCGTGGGGTGCGAGTGGCAATCGCCGTCGTGCTCCTGAGCTGGGGATATCTCGCAATCGAAGCCGCCCGAGTGCCGCTACTTACCACGCGGATCGCGCGGATGGAGCAGGACGCGCTGCGACTGGACACCCTTCAGCAGGCACTGACGGAACTGCAGGCGCGGTATGAACAGGTGCAAGCGATGCTGAGCAGACCGGCAGTGGCTGGCGCCGGCGTTGGTAGGCAGGATTCGACCGCATTACCGAAAGTCCGCGCTCGCGCACCTCAGTGATTTTTCAGGTCACGACCAAGGAGGATTTCAATGGCCATGTTTGGAAAGGATCAGCCAACGCGCCCTGAGCAGCGCGCTGCGAATGGGCCGGTGGAGGCCGTGTTGTCCATCATTGCCGGCGGCATGCGCATCACGGGCGATGTCGAGACGAGCGGCGTACTGAAGGTGGATGGCGAGATTCATGGATCGATCACCGGAGCGCGACAGGTGCTGTTGGGGCGCAGCGGTGTGATTCACGGAAACATCTCGGCCGGCGAGGTTGTTGTCGGCGGCGCGGTAGAGGGATCTGTGTCGGCGATTGACCGCCTGGAACTTCAGGCCACCGCGTCCGTTGCTGGCGACATTGACACGCGGTCGATTGTTGTGATCGAAGGGGCAAAGATCAACGGTGTCGTTCGCATGACTGACGTGGCCGCGCAGCGACAAGAGCCACTGAAAATTGCCCGCGGTTAGCTGTAAACGCTTGTTTATAGAACATAGATAACTTGTTTTCTCACTTGGGGTTTACGTGATTCAATATAGGCTGACGGTGCTTCTCGCCGCCGTCCTAGCCAGCGCCTGTGGTGCCGCCGGACCTGATGCGGGTGCCGAGGGCACCGGACTGCGGGTTGCCCTCCTGACCCCCGGGCCGATCTCGGACAAGGCGTGGAATGGCGGTGCCTATGCTGGGCTCGAGCGAATTCGTGATTCGTTGAGCGCAAAGATCAGCCACATCCAGGTGAAGACTCCGGCCGACTTTGAGGAAAACTTCCGACAGTATGCCGCCGCTGGCTACTCACTCGTCATCGGACACGGATTTGAATTCCAGGATGCCGCGGCACGTGTCGCCGGCGAATATCCGAAGACGGTCTTCGTGACAACCGGTGGAGAAACCGTGCGTCCGAATGTTGCTGCACTCTCGTTCGCATTCGACGAGCCATCGTATCTCGCCGGAATGGCGGCCTCACTGGCGAGCAAGACCGGCGTTATCGCCGGCATTGGAGGCACCGAGCTTCCCCCGGTAAAGACGTCCTTTGCGGCATTTACGGCAGGAGCGCAGTTGGTGCGCCCCGATGTCCGGGTCATTGTGACCTACGTTGGGAATTGGGACGACATGAGCGCCGGCCGCGAGCAGGCGCTTGCGTTGGCGCGACGCGGAGCAGACGTCATTTTCCAGAACGCCGACGCGGCTGGGCTCGGCGTATTTCAGGCAGCGCGTGACACCAAAGGCCTGCACGTCATTGGATCGAATTCAAACCAGAATGCCGTTGCGCCGGGCCTGACGCTTGGCAGCGTGGTAATCGACATTCCACACGCCTTCTTGCTTGTCGCGCGCGAAATAGCCGACAAGTCGTTCGTTGCGCGGGTCATTCGACTGGGAACCGCGAATGACGTGGTGCGCTGGGAACCCGCTGACGTACTCGCGACGCAGATTCCCGCGGCAGCGATGGCGCGTATTGACTCCGTGCGTGGCGCCATGCGCGCCGGCACCTTCACGATGCCCAGCGCGCCATGAGCGTTTCGCTCGACACCGTCGTCGCCCATCTCGACGACTACCTCCGCATTCGTGAGATCGGGGACTATCCGAACGCCATCAATGGCTTGCAGATCAGTCACCGGGGCCCGGTCTGTTCGGTCGCGACCGCAGTGGACGCATCTGCGCGCACCATCCGGGATGCCGTGGCGGCCGGCGCGAACCTGCTGATCGTGCACCATGGGTTGTACTGGAGTGGCCTGCAGCCCATGGTCGGCCATCGCTACGAGCGCCTGCGCCTGCTCGTCGACAACGATCTGGCTGTGTACGCGGTGCATCTCCCGCTTGATGCGCACGCGGAGATCGGCAACTCCCGGTTGTTGGCACACGAGCTCGGACTCGCGCCGACCGCGGGGTTTGCGCACCACGAAGGGGTACCGCTCGGTGTGTGTGGTGACTGCGATCTCCCGACTCTCGAAATCATTACATCTGCGGATCGATTCGCCGGGTCACACGGCGGAGCGGCCATTGCCTCTGAATCAGCGCCAGGGCGGCGCACGCGTCGCTGGGCTATTTGCTCCGGTGCGGGTGCAGGAACAAGCACCATCGCAGAGGCCGTGCGACTTGGAGTCGACACGTTGATTGTGGGAGAGGGACCGCACTGGACCGCGGTCGATGCACCAGAGCACGGCCTCGTCGTGGTCTATGCCGGGCACTACGCAACCGAAACACTTGGCGTCCGCGCGCTCGGAGACCGCCTCTCCGCCACGTTTGGACTTCCACACCATTTCGTGCCGGCGCCGACGGGGTTGTGACGGCATCCGCCGATACGTTTGAGCTCCACGACATTTCCAAGCGGTACGGCTCGACTGTTGCCTTGGCGGGTGCTTCGTTGATCGCACGCCCCGGCGCGCTTCATGTTTTGCTTGGTGAGAACGGGGCGGGGAAAACCACCCTGCTCCGGGTTGCGAGCGGCCTCACCACCGCCGATGCCGGCTCGATCATGCATCGTGGTCATGCGGTGCGGTGGCGGACGCGGGCAACAGCCCTGAACGCGGGCATCAGCATCGTGCAGCAGCACTTTTCTCTGGTGCCGGCGATGACCGTGGCGGAGAATGTGGCACTTGCCGGCCGCAGCATGCTCACGCGCTTCTCGATGGCCGCGGCGGAGGCACGCGTCCGACACCTGTGCGCGGAGGTCGGACTCGACCTTGACCCCGGCGCCACTGTCGGCAGTTTGTCAGTGCCTGCTCAGCAGCGAGTGGAAATCGTCAAGGCGATCGCGCACGGCGCTCCTGTGCTGATTCTCGATGAACCCACTGCGGTGCTGTCTCCGAGCGAGGCCGAGTCGCTCCTTGAGTGGCTTCGCGGTTTTGCGGCGAAGGGACACACCGTGATCGCCATCACGCACCGGATCCGGGAGGCCATGCGCTTCGCCGCTTCCATTACGGTGCTTCGCGGCGGTAAGACCGTATTTACGTCCGAGGGACCTTTCATCGACGAGCGCCCGCTCCTTGAAGCGATTCTCGGTGAATCTCGCGGGCTGGATGATCGCGTGGTCGAAGTTCCCTCGACACCAGGCTCCGGCTCCGGTCGTGACATTGACCGTGTGGCTGTTTCTCTTGCCGGAGCCACAGTGACCGACGGAAACGGCGTGCAGCGACTTCGTGATGTGAACTGCAGCATCCGACCCGGTGAAATCGTCGGCGTCGCGGGAGTCGAGGGCGCGGGGCAGCACGAGTTGCTCCGCCTGCTCGCGGGTCGGCTTGCCCCGAGCCGTGGTACTGTCGTGCAAGACAGTCAGGCCGGGTTCGTTCCCGAAGATCGACAGCGCGAGGCGCTCATTCCGGAATTTTCGCTCACGGAAAATTTTGCCCTTCGGGGCAGCGGCGCGCGGCGTGGCCTTATCCGATGGACGGTGATCGCGTCTGAGACGAAGGCGGCCATGCAGCGCACTGACGTGCGTGCCGAGTCGGCCGAGTCGGCTGCGCAGACGTTGTCCGGTGGAAACCAGCAGCGCTTCGTGTTCGCACGAGAAACCGTCGGCGCCCCGCGGG
>Ga0207952_1000934_pt1 | contig 16019 bp, 15 predicted proteins | sample SubbioR12Aug_8Ca_FD_184831 | JGI IMG/M metagenome (GOLD analysis project Ga0207952, IMG submission 184831) | Serpentinite rock and fluid subsurface biosphere microbial communities from McLaughlin Reserve, California, USA - CR12Aug_8Ca (SPAdes) | ecosystem: Environmental > Terrestrial > Deep...
TGAGCGTGTCCGCATACAGGCCACGGGAGACAGTGGTACTGATGCAGGAGCATTTGTGCCGTTTTCTACGGATGTATCGTTGCCGAACTACTACGGACCGGCAACGCTTGTTTTTAAGCAATCAGGCGGGAATGGCGAAAAACGAGTGGATATTACAGTTCAATAGTCTAAAAAGAAGATGTCCGGCCGACGAGGCCGGACATCTCGCGAGAAACCCGTCACATATTGATGTCTGGTCTGAGGACACAATGGGTGCGGAGCTTCTTGTCTTTGTCGTATTGGTCGCGGTAACCGCACCAGTGCCACGTCTTTTCCAGCAGGCGACGGAAGGCATCAAGCTTCGGGTTGATCTTGCCATCCTTGATCTCTTGATCGGTGATCTTGAAGCCCCACGGTTTGATTTTCGGATCCGAAAGATCGAATTCAAGGACCTCGCCTTCGGCTTCAACGTAGACCTTTGACCCTATGATGCGATGTCGTGCTGGGCGACAATCGCCGTTGTCGCAACAGCCGCTCCCGACATACGGGTCGTAGGGCATCTTCATACCACCGTGTGCGTGGTGTCTGTGGTTCTGAGGGTTGACCTCTTGAGGCCATGAACGATCGCGGATTGCGAAGAACACCATGGCAACTGCAAGCATCAACGGGAATATCAGCCAGCTCAGAGAGCTAGATTTCGGTTTCTTGCAGGACATTTCGTTCCCCTTCTTTCAGAAGTGGTTTAGTCTCACAAAATCCGCCTGAAGTACCATACGCCTTCGGGGAATGCTCTGCAACCTGTGAGATTGGGTTGGGGCCCCACCGCAAGGCCGGACCGAGCGCGGGCGAGGGAGGAGGGGTCGCGCACTTCGCCAGCAGGCGAAGACGCGTGACGATGGCCCGTGGTAGAGTACGTCCATGAAATTTCCAGAGCGCTTTGTTTTAATGGATACTGAGTTTACTGCATGGGAAGGTCCGACACGCGGATGGGATCAGCCAGGGAAGTATAAGGAAATCATCCAGATTGGGTGCGTTGCCTGCGATGCGAACCTATCTGAAACTGGCTCGCTTTCAATCTACGTGCGACCTGAAAAGAATCCCATTCTCTCGGAGTACATCAAAAACTTAACCGGGATTACTCAGGACCACGTCGATGCTGGCTCAACGCTCGCGCAGGCGGTTGCACAGCTGTCTGCATTTTGTGGAGGAGCATCGATGTATTCGTGGGGAACCGACGGCGACGTGATTCTCGATAACTGCACACTTATAGGTGTCGACGCGTCGATACCTCGCTCACAATTCATCGACCTTTCCGTCACTGTGTGGCCAATTCTTGAGTCTCAGGGCATAGATCCAGAGAAATACAGTAGCGGATCGCTTATAACGGCGTTTGGCAAAGAGGGTGCGCCCGCGCACGATGCCGTGAACGACATGCGAAACCTCCTCGTCGTATTACAAGAGTTACGCTCTCGCGGCGTCCTGTAGTATGTCTGAGCGCGCTCGTGCGGAGCGTGAGTCGCGAGGTAGGGAGCGACGCAAGGTCGGAGGCGCGTCGGCGCCGAGACGGGGGCGCGCAACTTCTCTGCAGAGAAGTATGCGTGCCTGGAGAATTGTCCGCTATCTCAAAAAGACATACCACACGCCAAAAACCGAACTCCACTACACGACGCCATTTCAGTTGGCAGTTGCGGTGATGCTCTCTGCGCAGTGCACGGACAAGTTGGTGAACAAAGTTACCGAAAATCTCTTCAAGAAATACAAGACGCCGCGCGACTTTGCCCGAGCGAATCTGGCGACATTTACAAAAGAAATTTCAAGCGTCTCGTTTTTTCGGAACAAAGCGAAACACATCATTGCGACTGCTCAAAAACTTGAAAAGGATTTTGGCGGGAAGATTCCGAAGGACGCGCGGGAGCTACAAACATTGCCGGGCATCGGCTACAAGACTGCACACGTGATACTCGGAGAACTCTACGATATGTGGGATGGCATCCCGACCGACACGCATGTAAAGCGATTTGCACGCAAATTCGAACTTACCAACCATACCGATCTTAAAAAGATTTCGCACGATCTTGAAAAGTTGGTGCCAAAAAAAGAGTGGAAGTATGTAAACAACGGATTCGTGCTCTATGGGCGATACGTTTGCAAAGCGAACAAACATGACTGTTCACAGCATCCACTTACAAAAGTGTGGCCCCCGGCTGGTCATCGTTGGCCCCGGGCCAACGATGTGCGAAAAGGGTCGGGAAAACTGTAGTTTTCCCGTGTCGGGGATAATTAAGAACCGAGGGTTCTTAAGGAAACACCTCATGCGCAGCTGCGCATGAGGTGTTGACGAAGATGGCCGAGGGCTCACGAGTGACCTGTGTTTCTGCGGTTAGTTACTGCCGCTCCCACCCCTGAAGCCATGCATGGGCGTAGTTGGCGCTTGGCGCACACGCACATCCAATCTGCGCCACTCTCTGTTTTTGCACGAGCCTCACAGCGGACACAACCATGGCATGTACTCGCTCGGCGTCGCTCTTGTCGAAGTAGGCCGTTTGCCGAGCGTGGCGAGCGAGCGCTTCAACGCCGCCAACATTGCCGGCCTCTGCCTCGTCTAGGAGACTGTTCACGATCGAGACGTGATGCATTAGTGTTCCAGGCATTGGTGACTCCTCATTCAGCTTGTCTCTGCAAGCAAAACGGAATATACAATAATACTATCGCTATGGCAACGTCATCATATATAGTACGATTTTGTTATGGCCGAAAAACGACGAGTCGCAGTGTTCGACGTTGACGGTACCATTTTCCGCTCATCGCTCCTCATTCAAATTGTTGAGCGCCTGATCTTTATCGGTGCGTTTCCGGAAGATACTCGCGACGTGTTTGAGAAACAACACCGCAAGTGGCTCGATAGAGAAGGGGATTATGAAGCGTACATTCAGGCTGTCGTTCAAGCATTCTTAAAGCATATCAAAGGCATGCACTACGGCATTCTTGCCGACGCGGCGGAACACGTTGTCGATGAGCAGTGGAAACACGTCTATCGCTATACACGCGATCTCTTGAATGAGCTGAAAGAGAAGAACTACTTTTTGCTTGCGCTCTCGCATTCTCCCAAGACCATTCTCGGCAAATTTTGCCCGCGATTAGGATTTGATAAGTCGTACGGCACTATGTACGAGATCGGCCCCAATGATGCATTTACCGGGACGCATATGGAACCACACTTTATATTCAACAAGGCAGCGGTACTGCGACGCGCGATTGAAAAAGAGAATTTGACGCTAGCTCACTCGGTCGGCGTAGGAGACACCGAAAGTGATATCCCATTTTTAGAAATGGTGGCAAAGCCAATTTGTTTCAACCCAAATCAAAAGCTCTATCGACACGCAAAGCGGCAAGGGTGGAGGGTCGTCGTAGAGCGGAAAGACGTTGTGTATTCGTTGTAGCGCTGTATAGTGGACTCGTTCGATCCACGTACAAAGGAGAAACGCATGAGACCGTGTGAGAGCCTGGGAGCTCTGCAGAAATGGATCTTTCGCGACAAGGACTTGCTGAACAAGTTCGGCGTCGAGAATCCGATCGGCGTCGTCCTGGATGACAACAACGACTTGTGGGTCATCGACAAGAGTTCGACGACCCCAAGAGGTCCCGTGAAGACCGCGACCGACATCGACAAGTTCCACGGTGTCTGGCCGGCGCCTTCGTGGAGAGTAAATACCCGCGAGCGAGAAGCGGAGCTGAATCCAACCGGATGAGCACGCGACGTTCAGGCGAGTGAGCGGAGGCGGGCTGCGGCTCGCCTCCATTTTGTATACTGGGACCGTGAAGAAACATATCAGCGACGTAGATGAATTTTGCGCCACAGTTTTGCAGCATTACCGCGATCATGGACGGCACAGCTTGCCGTGGCGGAAAACACACGATCCCTATGCCATTCTCGTTTCCGAGGTGATGCTCCAGCAGACACAGGTTGATCGGACTGTGCCGTATTTTATTCGGTGGATGAAGCGATTTCCTACCGTTAATACGCTGGCGGAGGCGTCGCTTGGAGATGTACTTAAAGAATGGAGCGGGCTTGGCTACAACCGACGCGCTAAATTACTGCGTGCATGTGCACAAATGATTGTCGAGAAACATCAGGGGAAAGTACCGCGGGGCACACAGGAACTTAACGTGCTCCCAGGAATTGGTCCGTACACCACCGGCGCTATACGCGCATTCGCATTCAACGAACCGGATGTCTTTATTGAAACTAATATTCGCGCAGCGCTCATTCATCATTTCTTTCCGAAATCAAACAAAATAGATGACAAAAAATTGAAACCGATTCTTGCGGCGTGCCTCGATCGAATTGTTTCGACGCGCGAATGGTATGCGGCGCTTATGGACTATGGATCACACCTTAAGAAAGAACACGCAAATCCATCGCGCCGCAGTAAACACCATATGGTGCAGGCGAACTTTGAAGGATCGACACGTCAAGTACGAGGCGCCATTATTCGCAGACTTCTCAGCGGCCCGATACCAGAAGCGGCAATTTTGAGTGTCAACGCGAAAGACGCGTATCAAATCTCAAAAGCCCTCCGCGCACTGCAGGCAGAGGGCATGATTGAGAAACGCGGAGTAGTGTGGCGTTTGGTGAAAGGCTAAATACTCACAATGACGGGAATCACGATAGGGCGCTTTTGCGTCTTCATCATGAGGAAACGGGCGACTTCGTCAGCGAGCGCTTCACGCGCCTCGTCTAAATCTGCCGCACGCGGATTTTTCATCGAGTGTTCTACCGACTTGCGGATGATGAGTCGCGTTTGATCCATCAAGTCCTTGTTGTCACGCAGATATACGAAACCGCGAGAGATGATGTCGGGAGATTTGTGCAGCCGGCCTGTGCGACGATCAACTGTTGCAACAACGACGCAGAAACCTTCTTGACCCAGTGCTTTGCGATCGCGCATCAGCACGTCGGAGAGTTCGGAGACAGTGTGACCTTCGACGACGTGCAGTTCAGACGGAGCCTTGATTGCATGCTTGGTGATTTTCTCGCCATCAACTATTTCAATGATGGACGAGTTATCGGCGATCATGATGTTTTGTCGCGGGACACCAAGTTCTTCGACCACGTCAGCATGTACCCGGAGCATGTAGTGGTATCCGTGAACCGGAATGAAGAACTTCTCCCGCATTTGCTTGTGGATCCAGATCGCTTCTTCGCGATAGCCGTGACCAGACGTGTGCACGTCTGAAACCTGGTACGTGATGATGCGTGGTCCTTGTCGCGACAGATTGTCTTTGAGTTTCTGGACAGCGCGTTCGTTTCCTGGGATCACCGACGACGAGAGCACGATAGTGTCTGTCGGCTGCAGGCGGATGTACTTGTGCGATTTGTTGCCGATGCGGGCAAGGGACGCGAATTCGTCGCCCTGGGCGCCAGTTGCGAGAATCACAAGTTTTTCCGGAGGGAAGCGGTCGATGTCTTCGACCTGAATCACTGTCTCATCTTTGTATTTGATGAGACCGAGTTCACGAGCGATTTCAATGTTGGTGCGCATGGAACGGCCATCGATGACGACCTTCTTGCCGCTTTCTTCTGCAAACCGTACGACGCGAATAAGGCGCTCGAGGTGTGACGCGAACATTGCAATGAGAAGACGCCCCTTTGCGTTTTTAACGATTTCTTCAAGTGTCTTGTAGACGTTTGTTTCAGGAATTGACCAACCGGGCTGACCGACATTAGTTGAGTCCATAAGGAGGACGAGCACGTTGCGGTTCTTAAAGATTGAGAACTCCCGCTGTTCTTCTTCTGACGGGATCCCATTCATATGGGAGAGCTTGATATCGCCTGTAAAGACGACGTCGCCCCACTTGGTTTCGATGATGATACCCATAGCGTCAGGCACTGTGTGCGTCACGCCGAAGAAGCGAATCGTATGGTCGCCGAGGCGGACTACCTCGTCTTTCTCGACTTCACGGATTTGCACAGGAGTCGTTTGAGAGAACTCTTCTTGGCGTCTCTGGATCATTTTTCCGGTGAGGCGGCGCGTGTAGACCATAGGGTTACCGATTTTGTCGATAACGTACGGGATGCCACCAATATGGTCGAGATGGCCGTGCGAGATCAAGAGGCCGCGGATCTTCTGGCGATTCTGCTCGAGATAGCCCGTGTTTGGTAGCACATAGTCGATGCCTGGGGTGTCGTGTTCAGCGCCGAAGCTGAAGCCACAGTCGAGTATATAGATGTCGTTTCCGACTTCGACGGCTGTCATATTGCGTCCAATTTCTTCGACGCCGCCGAGTGGAATAATGCGCACCACATTTTCAGCGACGTGCGGGATGTGTGACGCAGGGCGTTGTGCAGAACGGGACCCAGGGGCTGCGTGTTCAACACGGACCTTGCGATCGCGACGTGGGCGCATGCCGCCACCAAATGAACGGTGTTGCGGACGAGCGCGTTTTGGCGCAAGGCCAGGGCGGCTTGGCTGCGAGGTTTGCTCGCGCGATTCGCCAGCAGGCGAAGACGCATGACTGCGTCGGTCGTGCTGTCTGTTGACGTGTGGCCGATGGCCGTGGCCCGAGTCGTGTGGACGGTTAAAAGGAGTCATAGTATTAAGAATGTGCAAATATCAATTTGCAATTTGCAAACGAAGCTTCAATTTCCAAGCTCCAGATGCGGTTAAGTGTTTGTAATTTATTCATTGTGATTTTATTTGCAAATTGAAGCTTGCAAATTGAAGCTTTCTATTTGTTAAATATTTCCCATACGCGTTCAGTGTCTCGATACCACGTGTGAATTTGATTGAATCGGTCGGCAGGAACCGTCAGTGTGTCGAGTGTGATGCCGTGGACGTATGACGGCACGAAATACACGACTTCGGGCGCATACAAGAACAGTGCAGGAATATCTTCTTGTACGAGTGCGATAAACTCATTGCGCACGGCGAGGCGTCTATCAGCATCCCGTATGGTGCGCGCTTCCGTCAATAACCGATCAGCCTGTGCGTTCGTGTAGAGCGCAAGGTTGAGTCCCGGATCGTTCCGTTGGGAGGAATGCCAGTACGGATAGAGGTCGAGCGAGTGCGAGACGACTTCGCCAAAGAGTATCGCATCATAATTCCTCGGACGCAAGATGGTTTGGCTGAACTCGGTCAGTGGATATACTTGGACATCTACTTGTACGCCGGCGGCTTTCCAGCTCTCGGCAACCTTTTCAGCGGTTGCAACAAGTTCGGGTGTATCCGCAGTGGCCAGTTTGATAGTGAGCGGCACTTTGTTTTTGGACCACAAACCAGTCGCATCATCGAATGTCCACTCTCCACGCGAAAGCGCTGCGCGCGCCTCAGCTACACGGTCTGGCGATGATGCATTTTCGTTTGTGGGTACTGCGCCTACGCGCGGAGGAATTGGTCCGTCGAGTGGGACACCGTAACCACCGAGTACGTCTTTGATGATCGCGTCAACATCAACTGCTTCTTGGAGTGCTGTACGCACGGCGCCATCTGCAAGTATGCTGGCGTGGCTTTGATTGAGAAAGACGCCGAAGACACGCGATTGAGGCGCATTGATGTTGGTAGATCGTTCAAACACGGAGCGCGGCATGTGCTGCGGCGACAGAGAGAGAAAGCTGTCGATTTCGCCGTCTTCAAATGCCGCAAGGAGAGCGGGCTCACTCTGGTACGAACGATACACAATGCGTGTGAGATTCGCTTCGCCGAGCGTGTATGCAGGAAATGTGTCGAGCACGTAGACAATCGGAGCGCCGGTCTCGTCGAGTGTTACGGCGTCAATCTTGTATGGGCCGCTGCCGATTGGGTTCGTGTTAAGTGGTGCAAATGCAAATTCGTTCGTCGGTACCTGTTCCCATAGTTCCTGCGGTATGATGCCGATCGTAGCGTTTTCAAGAAACGGCGCGTATGCAGCGGGAAGTGTAAAAACGATTGTTGTGTCGTCGGGCGTGTCGACATGAACACCTTCCCAGTCCACACGTCGCGGACTCTTTACCTCAGGATGCTGTGCACGAGCGATCGTGAACGCAACATCAGCAGACGTGAGTGGAACGCCATTGTGGAACGTGAGGCCCGGACGTAGATGGAATGTGTAGACCGTTCCATCTTCAGAAATCTCAAAACTGTCTGCAAGGTCGGGCGTGTATGTTTCGAGACCTTTATCATCACGACCAGCGCGCACGAGCCCTGAAAACACTAGTGCCGCGAGGTCTTGGTCTACTTGGGATGTTGCAAGAAGCGGGTTTACAAAGCGTGGCGTTCCAACAACTCCTTCAACAAGAGTGCCGCCGCGTGCCGGAACCTCCGATGATACTGAGGCGTTTACGCTTGCAAGCAGCACGAGCGTACTGACACCAAGAGCTACGGTACAGATATAGAGAATGAGGCGCTCTGCTGGGGAGAATGCGCGCAGCGTGTCTTCAAGGGTTCCGAGGCGGCCACGAGACCGCGTGAATATGCCACCCTGTGCTTGTTGTTCTGACATGATATCGAAAATGAGGAGAAAACTCCTGCGGAAAAGGACGCGCCCCAACCGCGCTTAGCCGATAAGAAGATTCACGAGTGCACTGAGTGCAAAAAGTATAGCAAGGACGATCGTGCCGTGGAAGAGGGTTTTCTCAAAGCCCCTGCGTGTGTGAAAACCGGAGCTGAAGTTATCAGCCCCAAAAGCGCCCCCAAGCGACGCTCCGGTTCGCTGCAATAGGATCGCAGCCATGAGGAGGACCGAGAGGACGATCTGCACATATGGCAGATACGCCATGAATTCCATACGATCACATTACCAAAGAGATGAGGAAGGTCAAGTAATTCCCACGAACGTTGATAAGCACAACTATACACATGTTTGGCTTGACTGTCAAGATACTCTGGGGTAGCGTCTACGTAGGTGCAACAGTTGCGAGTACACCATGGCTGAACTAGCTGAAAAGTCTGAAGAAACGCTTCCCGCTACCGAGCAGGAACGCACGAATGAGTTACTGCAGCGCATCTGTAGTTATGTGCCGCAGCCAATCGACCGACTCGTACCGCGGAATTATCGTGGTCGAGCACCAAGCAGCGTTTTGCGTCCTCGGTACCAAGCATTTAGAACGTTTGGTCCGGATTGGCGCGAGTAGAAGGAGAGCCGTATGTCGCGCTTTTGGGGTTCTGTGCGGTGGCGTTCGCACGTTGCGAGCCACAGCAAAGAAATGAATCGTCGTGGAAAACAGCGCCGGAAGGCTCACAAGACACGAAAGTGGAACGAGTATGTGGCGGCGGAGAGGCGCCACCTGCTTATTGGAGCTCGTCAAGCGTACAAGCATCGCCCGGAGGATGCACCACTGATTCGCGTGCAGCTCCAGGACGAGTTGCGAGTGCGCATCGGGAACATCTAGCGCTCCTCAATACAATCCTCACGGGTGGTTACGCCCGTGAGGATTGTCCTTTTGTTGACAGTACCCTCATTGTGCGTAACAATACGGCCGCATTTACTAACTCTAAGAAAACAACCGGTATGGCAAAGACAAAGAAAAAAAGTGCAGCAAAGAAGGCTTCAAAACCTGTTTTGCACAAGTCTCCCGTGCAGCCCCTCGGAGACCGGGTGCTCGTAAAGCGTGAAGACATTGATGTGAAGTCTCCCTCAGGTATCATCATCCCTGACACTGCAAAGACCGAAAAATCAAAGCGCGGCGTCATTATCGCCGTCGGCGAAGGACGCATGAATGACGAAGGGTTCCTCGTCCCAATGCAGGTAAAGGCGGGGCAGAAAGTATTTTTCAATTCCGGCTGGGACAACGAGGTAAAAGTTGGGTCAGATGAGGAAGAGTATTTCCTCGTCCGTGAGTCGGATATTTTGGCGGTTATCAATTAAATAGACAGCACTACCGTATGGCAGCAAAAATAGTGATTTTTGACGAACAGGTTCGTAACTCGCTGAAGCGAGGAGTTGATATAGTCGCAGGAGCAGTGAAGGTAACACTCGGCCCAAAGGGACGTAACGTAGCTTTGGAGCGCAGTTGGGGCACACCTGTCATCACAAACGACGGCGTATCTATCGCAAAAGAAATCACGCTCTCGGATAAGTTTGAAAACATGGGCGCAGGCATCGTAAAGGAAGTGGCGAACAAAACAAATGACAAGGCGGGAGATGGCACCACAACCGCGGTCGTTCTCACGCAGGCAATCGTGCACGAAGGTCTCAAGCGTACAGCGATGGGCGCAAATTCGATGATGATTCGCCGTGGCATAGAAGCGGCAGCGAAAGATGCGGTTGGAGCCTTGAAGGCAATGGCTAAGCCCATCAAAGGGAAAGATGATATTCGCCAAGTTGCAAGCATTTCTGCTGAGTCAGAAGAGCTTGGTACAAAAATCGCAGATGTTGTCGAGAAAGTGGGGAAGGACGGCGTCGTAACGGTGGAAGAATCACAGTCTATCGGTATTGAAACCGACTATGTGGAAGGCATGGAGTTTGATAAGGGCTACGTGTCGCCGTACCTCATGACGAATGCGGAGCGCATGGAGGCTGAAATGAAAGATCCAGCGATTCTCATCACGGACAAAAAGATTTCGACGATCAAAGAAATTCTTCCACTCCTTGAAAAGCTTGCACAAAGCGGCAAGAAAGATCTCGTGATCATCGCGGAAGACATCGATGGCGAGGCACTTGCCACATTCATCCTCAACAAGCTTCGTGGCATCTTCAACACTCTTGCCGTGAAAGCTCCAGGCTATGGCGATCGCAAGAAAGAAATGCTTGAAGATATCGCGATCACCGTCGGCGCAAAGGTGGTGACCGAAGATGTAGGCTTGAAGCTTGAAAGTGTGGATCTGTCGGTCTTGGGCCGCGCACAGCGCGTTGTCGCAACCAAGGACTCGACAGTGATTGTTGGCGGTAAAGGTGCGAAGAAAGATATCGACGGACGCGTTGGTAGTTTGCGCAAACAATTGGCGCAGTCGGATTCAAAATTCGATAAGGAAAAGATCGAAGAGCGCATCGCCAAGCTCTCGGGGGGCGTCGCGGTTATTCGCGTTGGCGCAGCAACGGAAACTGAAATGAAATACCTGAAAGACAAGATTGAAGACGCTGTACATGCAACAAAGGCGGCGATTGCCGAAGGTATCGTCCCGGGCGGCGGCGCAGCCCTCCTCCATGTTGCGGACGAACTAAGCGCTGGACTTGCAAAGAAAGTTGAGAAAGAAGGTATGACCGACTTCAATACCGGCTACGACATATTGGCACGTGCGCTTCTCGTGCCTATCAACCAGATTGCGCACAATGCCGGACGTGACGACCAGGCGGTGATTGTGAAGCAGATCCGCGAGATGCGTGCCGCAAGCAAGAAGAAGAACTATGGCTTTGACGCAAACAAGCCAGCATTCGACGCGCCAGAAATGGTGGTAGTCGATATGTACGACGCTGGAATTATCGATCCAGTTAAGGTGACGCGCAGTGGTGTCGAAAACGCCGCATCCGCTGCTGCTGTCTTACTCACAACTGAGGCCGCAATCGCTGACGAGCCCGAAGACAAAAAGGCCGCGCCAAATATGCCAGGAGCAGGCATGGGAGAGGACTACTAGCATTAGATGTATACGGGCATCCACACGTAACCCCGCACTCGCGGGGTTACGAACGTATACTGTACGTATGAAGATTATGGGCGTTATGGTTCTCGTGATTGCCTTTTTGCTACCGCAGTATTTAGGCGCCGAAGAAAAAGTAAAAATTCCGGTACGTGATACATCAAATCCAATTTGCAAACAATGGGTGGAGGCAGACAAAGCAGATAAAGCGAAAGGAGGCAAAGGACTGCCACCAGTCAGTTGCGTGGTTATGGTTCCAAACTGTCCGCAAGGAAGTCCCCCAGATAAGGGTACCTGCACGTTGGGTGGATTTTGTACCGGGTACACTGCATGTGGCAAAGAGGTGGAAGGGAAACCTGGGGGAACCCCTGGTTCGCCAGGTACAACACCGGGTGGCACGGGGAGCGCTCCGACTAATCCGCTTACGCCACCGGTACCCCCGAGTACGTCCGGGACAATTAACTTGGAGCCGATGAAGGTCGATTCCGGTATTAAAGGCATCGGCGATGGATTTAACGAACCTCCAGGAAGTGGATATGGCTCAAATGCACCGCTACAAGGAGAGAGCACAGGGAGCGGTTGGGCATCTGAGTTATTAGGGTTTCTCTCGGGACTTGCGGGCCTCTTTGGTCCGAGTGGTTCAGGCGGTTCATCCGGTGGTTCGAGCGGCAATTCATACACGCCACCTTCGCCGCAGGGCATTCGCTACACACCAGTGTATGTTCGCGAAACTCCACCTCCACAGCCGCACACTTCTACGCGCGTTACCGCGCCGCAATTTGTCGTTCCGAATACATTTGGATCGTTTCCATTTGAAGTATTCCCATTTTTGAATTTTGGCTTTGACGCTCAAGGTCCGACACTTGCGGAGTTGGCGCAGCACAATGCGCCGACCTCTGACATGCTCCGCGCTGAGTTATATGAGCCGGCTCAAACACAGCCAACGATCTATGTGCCGCCAACTATGAGTGAGTCTATACGACCTACGCCCGCCGCTGCGCCGCAGCCGCAGCTGGTTGTTGGCGGTGAGCGTGGTACAGAGACCTCTCAGCGGCCGCGAAATGACAGAATGCAGTTTGTGCAACAACAACCCTTTAGAATTTCTGGTCCAAACGTAACGTTTCCAGAGCCAGAGAGCATGCTCCGCATTGCGCTTAACGCGCTCCCACCGATTTCAAGCATCGTGTCGGTGCCGAATCTTTCGTTTGATCTTGCACGTTCAGGTACGGCGGTTCTCTCTGCGATCGGGGAGTTTTTGAATGACGGATTTGATCCGCTCGCGACGGTCGAAAGCAGGGAGGTTGCGGACACCGTCAATGCAGACTCGCCATACTTTTTTGGCACGAGCGAAGGCACGCTCTGGGGGGAGCTTGCACGGGTATCGGGTATCATGTGGCAATCGCTGCTTTCGCTCCTAGATTAACGATATACTTTGCGTATGGGGAAACTGGCTGTACTAGCACTGCTTGCGGTAACGCTGCCACTTTCGGTACACGCACAAGCACAGGTTAAGGCAAACGATCAGTGTGTGCCCGGCAACTACGGGTACGACTGGCGAACAACAAAAGCACCGTGCGATACGGCTGATGAATCGAAAAAATGCCGCCTGAATCGACCGTGTTTTGAAGAGGTGAATGGAGCGCGTGTCGCACTCGGCGTCTGCACGGCAGAAAAATTCTGCAGCACGCGCTCTGTGCGCGTGTGTGACGGAGCAGAATGCTCGTGGCGCACACCGCTTTTAACAGAAACACCGCCTGGAGAGGCGCCAGGCGCTTCTCCTTTGGTGCAGACGCTACAGCCAGGCGAATCCCTTCTTGAGAGTGCATTGCAGCGGATATTGGGCTCTCAGCCTGAGCCAACCTCTCCGGCAATCGATGCGGCTCAGTCAAAACTAAACGATGCACTCGAGCGGCTTGCGTACAGTTCGGAAGAAGACATAGCAAAAAACTACGATCTCTATCGACAAGCAGATGAGGATCTCACGGTGGCAAAACGTCTGCACAATAATCCTGAACCATCGCTACGCGATTACTTGCGCGGCGTTATTGCTCCTCGCCTTACGCCGAGCGATCAGTTGCCGAGTGGCGATCCTGCCGACGTGCCGACTTCACCGCGTGACTGGTTCAATCGGACGGGGAGCACCTTTGGCGAGCCGTACCGCGTTGCCGAAATTTCAGAAGATGGACCACCTATTCCGGTGCAGATTGTCACAGATGCTGCTCGCGTATTTGAAGCGAACTTGCGTGAGTCGCTCAATAACTGGGTCAAAATCGGTCAGCAAGAAATTGCTGAGACGGTTCGTAATTGGCAGGCAACTGGGATTCCGGGGGAATACACGATGCCCTCTGTTCCAGGTCTTCAACTCGAGCAGGCACCGAGGACATATACGTTTGATTCTGTGGGAGGAGCACTTTCGTGTGGCGTGTTCGGTTTTGGCTGTCCTGAACCAACATTCGTCGTTCGCGAAACGCAATACACCGAAGCTGATTTGCAGCGCATGTTGCAAGAAGAGTTGAATCGTCCAGTAGTTTCATTTCCGCCAGTTCAAGAACTGCCACCCGCTGTTGAGCAACCAACGCTACCTGTAGAACCAGCGGTTCCGGTGCAACCAATTCCGGCACCAACACGTGTTGATCCTCCGACACCACCACCAATGCCACCAGCACAACCAACGCGTCCGACTGAGACGCAACCAACGCCGCAACCGCGTGTTACGCCAACACCATTCGTGCCAACTCCGATGCTACCGATCACTACGCCATCAATTACGTCGCCGCAGTTGCTTCCATTTCCATGGCTCTCCAGTGTTATGAGCTTGCTCTCCAGTTTGATGCAGTTGTTTAATTCAAGACAACAACCGAATGTTGCTGCCCCGCAGCAGACGACGCACCCGATTCTCACGGTTGCTGCACAACCACCGAGCGTTGGATTTAATGAGCGCACACGCATCGCGTGGGCGAGTAAAGATTGGAGAAACAGTGCGTCTGTGACATGCCGTGTGACACAGGTGGGGATATCTTTAGGGTCTGGCGGAGCGACTGGCTCGATCATTTCTAATCCGATTGCAGCCACATCATCGGTCACGGTTTTCTGTTCTGAACCGGGGAACACCAGTCTTCAGCACACAATTGCGATTCCACTTCGGTAGACGCGCTTTTGCCGAGATCACCCGAGACGGCCCGAGATATCGACGAGATATGCATCTCGGTGCGAACATCTCGGCTCGCATTTCCTTGCTATTGTGATTGTTCGCACATTCAACAAATTCGGTAAGCACTCCATTCTGAGCCGTAGCGTCATAAGCGCTGGTCTCAGTCTCAAACAAGCATTTTTGACAGATGAAAAATACTGTTGACTAGTGATACATGGAATCGAACCACTGATTTCTAAAAAGCCGAATGAGCGCCAAACAGGGCCATATAATAGTCCGTAATGGGAAACCCTCGCGCTCTGAGTGCAGGGATCGTAATCGCCGGCATCGTCGGCGTTTTCACTGCAATTTCAGTTTCGTTTATGGTGCCCGTAGAGGCACAGCAGACTGACAATGCGGGAGCCGATTGTAAGGGACAAGCTGAACAATATACCTGCACGTACCCGCGAAAAAAACCGGTCTACAAAACGGATGGAACCATTGAGAGATATATCACCTGCCTCAAGGGTAGTACCTGTACTAATGTCACGAGTGGCAAGACGACGACTGGAAAGTGTGAGAACCGTGGGTACTGCAAGGCATCATCTGCAACCGACCCGGATCTTACAGGAAAGCCAACTGTTCCCGTCCAATCGGAAACGGGCGGTGAACAACCGCCGGCGCCTGGATCTGGAACCGGGTCCCAACCAGGTCAAACGTCATCACCTGGCCAAGATCCAAATGCTGGCATTTTGAAGGAATATACCGGCGGTGATCCGGATGCCTATACGCCACCGGAAGCACCGAAGGGAGAATCGTTATTTCAACAACTCCAAAAAGAATTTGGTGAGTGGTGGAACGGGACAGAGCCGACGATTGTAGACAAAGGCGTGATCACCACGGTACCGGACGGGCAGGGTGGCACATTACAGCCAATGCTGGGACCAGACAGTGGTGTCCCTCCAGAACAACTCACTCCCTTTACGAATGTTCCGCCGTATCAAACGGGAAGTACGTTCCCGCCACCGCAAACAGACTACACTGCAGAGCCTTCGCTTGCGGAACAAGTCTTTGATCAAACACGCGATTTGATTTCGCGCGGCTTTGATGCGCTTGGGCAACTTAACTTTCCTAGTGTCACGGATCTCGCTCAGTCACTTTCAGAGTATTACGATCGAGTTGCGGAAATTTCGCGTTTGCCGCAAAGCGCGCCGGAGCCAACGCCTCCTGCGCAGATGCCTGACGGCCGAACAACGACGCAAGTGGGGGATGAGACAAAAGCGAATCAAGCGGAAAAAGATGCGTTATTGAAAGAGCAAAAAGAGGTTCGCGATCGTGGTACAAAAGATAAAAATGGA